>Ga0105356_10001557_pt1 | contig 22769 bp, 26 predicted proteins | sample GOMGulsemesocosm_3_FD_83502 | JGI IMG/M metagenome (GOLD analysis project Ga0105356, IMG submission 83502) | Methane-oxidizing microbial communities from mesocosms in the Gulf of Mexico - GOM9D Gulf of Mexico | ecosystem: Environmental > Aquatic > Marine > Cold seeps | place: Gulf of Mexico... | reverse complement strand
TATTTTCACGGCAAACCAAGTGAAGACCCTGTTTTTATTTTTCTAACTAAAGCTTTTGGTTTTATGCAGAACAATAATAATGAGGAAGTCTTTGCAGGCGATGATAATGAAATACAGTTATCCTTCGTCGATATGGATGTAGAGCTTTTAGGAGCGCTTATCCAGGTATGGGCTATTGTTAAAGCAAACAAGAACGAGCACCATAGTTTTGATGTAATTGATGACGCCATTAGTGGGCTACAGAAATTAGATTTAAACACGTTTTTAAAAATGGTAATTGGTTGTGTTGAAACTAGTAATATAAGTGTACACCAACCGATAACACTAATGACGGCAACATTTAATGATGAATCTGAAGTAACTCACACATCATTATTGGCGTTTAATAGTGTAAAAAATGAACCTGTTGAATTGTTAACAGATTCAATTGTAGAACATTTAACAAACATAGCTTCATAAATTTTAAAAAGGACAAACACTATGAATAACATAGCAACAAAGTTAAACATAAAAAACTTAACGGATATCCATAATGATCCATGTGGAGAAGTTAAGGTTTTAGAAGGTACTAGTGACAGTGAAAACGATACACTATATGTTGATGTATCAACATTAAGTTGCCCTGACTATACAATTACGTTTAATCGTATATGTCGCAAGCTAAAAAAATCGCAACATAAAAATGTTGTACTAATCACCACAGCTCCATCAATTGGCGATCAGATGACACAGCGTATGCTAAGTCAACGGCTTGGTAACTTCAAGGTGGCAGAAAATAATATTGCTTTTAAACGCGATAGTAAAGAAGTTGAAATTGACAATGACAATCCAGTCTATGTTCGATTTGTAGCTTAACTTTTACAAAAAACTTTAAAGAGAACTTCGGTTCTCTTTTTTATTGCCTCAAACAAAGACAAAATATCCATTTACCCCCACCAAGCAAAACCCTATGTCGTACTTACTTCTCTATAAGGACACTTTTAATTATATTAATCGGAGAAGTATATGGATAATGATATTGAAATTAAAAATATCAATACTAATAAAACACTATTAGACAATATTGATGAAGCAGGCCTCGGTAATGAATTACACAGAGGCTGCTTAAACGGCTACTGCGGTGATTGCAGATGCAAACTTGTAAAAGGGCAGGTTAAATACTACGAAGAACCCCTAGCCTACATTGGCGAAGGAGAAATACTTCCTTGCGTTTCCTATCCAACAAGCCCACATATCACCATTAAATCTAACTGACACTTCTTTGAGGTGTCTTTTTTTTGCTCCACGTGACGCTTTTTATATAAATCTACAATGACTATATAGAATTTTTAAAATGACATTCCAATGGAATACTAACCTTGAAGAAAAAGCGCTAGATTTAAAATCTAAAGGAATAACACTTAGAGAAATATCTATAGAGCTAGGTACGACTATCAGTAGTATTAAACATAAAATCAGACGACTACAGCAAAAGCAAAACCTTGATAGGTATAAACACACCATCGAGAAAAAAGAACAAATGGCACGCTTCATACCCAAATCAGTAGATCTTGCAATACTAGAAACTCATGCAGGCTTCGGATGCATGACAGAATTTTATTCAGAACACGGCCAAGTGACATCTATAGAATTAAAAGAAGAGCGTGTAAACGAAATAAATTCTCAAAACCTCCCAGGCGTCACAACTATAAACGGCGATTGCGAAAGACTAATCTTCAATCATATTGTTAATAAAGATAAATATGACATTATTGATATTGATCCATACGGATATCCATCAAGATTATTCCCCCACATATTTTCATTAATGACCGACGGTATCATGGTTATAACTTTACCCATGATAGGTGTCGCACAAATGAATAAACTAACCATAGCTCATTTAAAGGTTTTCTGGGGAGTAGACTACAGAGATAAAGAAACTTACATTGATAAGGTTTTACAAAAATTAAAAGACTATGGGTACATGTATAAGAATAAAGTCGATGTGCTAGAAGTTTCAAAATTTGACCGAATATACAGAATAGTAATTAAAGTAAAAAAGACTAGCCTCAACGAAATCGTTGGCTTAAAAGTAAACAGATAGTTATCCACATAAATAGTAAGTAACCTGTGGGTAACTTCTCTCAACTGAAGGCCATATAACGAAACCCTCAAGTTAAACATTTCTGTCTCCTTTTTATAAAAATACCCTTTACATTCCTCTCATAATCATTAATGTCTACATCGTAATCACAACGAAGGGCAGTAATGATTGAATTCAGAGACAACATAAACATGGGGTGGTCATTATCAAATGATATTAATGACAATCTCCAGATTACCCAAGATTATGTCTCTGGTACTAATTACTATGGTTCTGACCAAGAAGCAGCTGAACGAGTATTTATCTTGTACTCAACATTTATAAGAGCGAATACAACTCTTGCTAAGCTTTACGGTAAACCGTTTATAAAATTAACAAGAAACGATTACGAAGGAATTGGATGGACAAAGAACACTCTTAACGTAAAGAGTCTTTGTGATAAAACGAATAATGAACTAACTGAAAGAGTCTGTGAGCTTGCTTCTAAAGCATATGATGTGCTCCACACACTAACATTCGCAATTGAAGATACGCTAATCTCAGGACAGAAAGTTGAACAGTCATTACTAGATTTTATTACAGACCACAATGGATTCGTTAATTACGATAATTCCCACAACAATTTACCGGAGAGCACAGAACTACAGCAGGGGATGGATGAAGAACCAACCTTGTGTGATAACTGCCAATCTACAAGAACATACATTGGCTTAACGTCATATAACAACAAACAACTATCTTATTGCAAAATTTGTGATAACTGTGAGGAATAATGAGTAAAGAAAAGATCTTAAACGAATTACATGAAATGTATAACAGTTCTATTATTAACTGGATACCTTCACAACAACTATCTTATTGTATTAAAAAACACATAGAACAATTCGTTGAGAACTATATGGATAAAGAAAGCTTTGTTCATGCAAGCATAGATTGCTTTCAGTCATTCAAATTGACAGACATGGTGATACATAATGTTGATTACAACATGACATACCACGGAGCAACTAAATACTATGACGATAGTGTGAACTTGTTTTTAAAAACCGCCATTGAAAGCTCTCAGGATAAAAACGCTGACATCGTAGGTGCATTCTATTCATACCTACTAGTTTTGGCCTTAATATTTAAAGTTAAAATTGAAGATAACCTATCAATAAAACTCTCTGGAATGTTGAATAAGAAAGAAATAAATAACCACGTCCATTTTGTTGGTGGCTGAGTTTTAATCATACTCCACAAACGTTGTTAAGTAATTATCCATCTGCACGCTTATTTATAAACGACATTACTAAATTACATTACTAAAGGAGTAAGACATATGTCGTTAGATCACATAGTAGGACAGGTTAAAAAAGTAACACCAGCAGGGAAATCAACGGCAGTTAGTTTATATTTAGGAAATCTAAAGTTAAATCAAACTGATCAAGACAATCATGTTTACATGACTGCTTTTGTAAACCCAAATAATAAGGTTCTTCAAAACATCAACGCAAATGATGTTATTTCCGCGAAAGGGAAGCTGGATAACCGTAAATCGAAAGCTGGCTTTATGGAGTTAGTAATGAACGCTAACACTATACAGGCTTGTAGTAGTGGTTTGTCACAACAATGGGGATTGTACCCGAACAAATCCGCATCTATCTTTATTTCAGGCGTATTTACTAATAACGCTGGTGGTTATGAAGTTAGTGCTCGATATGACGAAAGTACCCCCATCGTGAATAACGGTAGTATTGAGTATGTTAAGGATACCAGAAATCTTAAATTTAAGATTTCCAAATCAAATTACACATTCAAGTGCATTAACCGAGCAATTAAAGAACTTACCGGAACAGATCTTCAAAATGCTCAAGCAACATCTGAGCAACTTAAAGTTCTAAGTAAGTGCACAGCTTTGGTTAATTTTGGCTTAGTTACAGCTAATACCAACAAAAAAGAACTAAATGGGATTAATGGAACCAACACATATCTAAATATGTATGCAGAAAACATCATGTTTTTTAATAAAATTGGAACTACCCAACAAGCTTCGGCACCTCAACAGCAGGCACCACAGCAACAGGCACCAAAGCAAGCTCCGGCATCTCAGCAACAAGCTAAGACACCCAAGCCAGCTGCGGAACCACAACAACAAGCGAATGTTAACAACCAAAATCAACAAGAGCCATTCAAACAAGATGGTAATTTCGATAACAATGGTTTTAGCAATCAAACAGATTCTTCTGGGCGTATTCCAGAAGATGAAAAGCTTGTGTTTTAATTTTTTTTAAAACTCACTTAAACCACTCAATGATTTGAGTGGTTTTTTTCATTATAAAGCTTGCTTATCATCCCATAATCATTAATGTAGCTAAAAGATATTTTAAAAAGGATTAGCTATGTCTATTCAATCATCTAGTAAATTTACACATGTAAAAGGCTTAATCAATCAAGTCAAAGAGGAAATGACTCTTTCAGAAGATGAAAAGAATGAAACCATCGAGAAACTGGTTAAGTCTGAGTTGAAAGTTACTTTAGATTTAGAGCTGACCAATCTCCTCGCTATATTCGCGTGTAAACTCGCTTTTGCAGATGAATACAACCGCAGGCTAACTAATGAAATAATTGAAGTTGCTGTGAATCAAGGGAAAAGCCACTACAAGAGCCTCACACCCTGCTCAGGTAAAAGTAGCGGTGGTTGTGGTAATACGATTAGATATGTATCTAATCGTGGTTGCACGACTTGTCAAAGCACCGCAACAATAAGCAATGACGAGAAAAGTTCTTCAGCAGAGAGCATCATTAACAAGTACCCTGACTTATCTAAGAAAGCACCCATTGTGAGAGAGCTCATGGAAGCTTTATCTATTAAAAAGTCAGCAGCATACCGTCTCATCAAACTACATGAAACAGGTGTCGCTCTTTATAATCGCTCAGCGATTGCTCCCAGCTATGAAGTTGATGGTGCTATGTCGTCGGCTGACGTCGTGAAATTAACAACAAGACGAGCGTTCTCAGACCCGTTTAGTGCAGTTAAGTCAACTGGGTCTGTTGATACTTCTAATGGGTTTATACAAGAATCTGGTGAATTTGATGAATTTGATCTAAATCAAGATGATTCAGCAACCTGGGAAGATGAGTGGGCAGTAGCTTAAAACGTCGACCAAACATACTATAATCATAAAAAAACCAGCTAAGGCTGGTTTTTTTATCAAATCTGTCGAGAAAACCCCGTGATCCGAGCGGAGCGAAAGTCGCGGGGTAGTTCACGAACCTAACAGAATTAGTCACTGAAAAGTCTTATAACCCAATCAATGAACTTCGAAAAGAAGCCGCCCTCATTAACCTCATTTAAGGCTACTAATGGGTAGGACGCTATATCTTTGCCGTTCAAAGTCAGTAAGACTTTACCCATTATTTGTCCTTTATCAATAGGAGCAACAAGTTCAGTATCTAAAACAATCTCAGCTTTGATGTTTTGTGATTCACCTCGGGCGTGTGAAACAGTAATATCTTCAAGTGTTCCCAATCTTAGATTCTTAGTATCTCCCATCCATATACGAGCTTCTGTAAATGTATCTCCAGCAGAGAATGGGGTTGTAGTTTCGAAAAATCTAAATCCATAAGTTAATAGTTTTTTACTTTCAGTTTTTCGAGCTCGTTCACTTTCAGCACCCATAACAACAGACACTAACCTCATGCCGCCTTTTGTTGCAGATGTAACCAAGCTATACCCAGCTTGCGAAGTATGACCTGTCTTCATCCCGTCAACATTCATACTCTTATCCCATAAAAGACTGTTTCGGTTATATTGCTTAATTTTGTTATAAGTGAAGGCCTTTTCTTTGTATAGTGCGTACTCATCTGGAGTATCCCTAACTATAGCAATTGCCAAATTACCCATATCTCTAGGTGTAGTGATGTGATTTTGACTATCAAGCCCATGACTGTTTTCAAAGAACGTACTAGATAACCCCAATTCTTCAGCATATGCATTCATCATGTCTGCAAAAGCGCTTTCGCTTCCTGCTATATGTTCGGCCATAGCCACACAAGCATCGTTACCAGACGAAACTACAATCCCTCTATTTAGCAAGTGAACAGGAACCTCAGTACCGACACGAATAAACATTTTTGAAGAATCAGGGAAGTTTTTAGCCCAAGCATTCTCGCTAATCAAGACCTGGTCATCATTCTTTATATTCCCAGACAGAAGTTCTTTACCAATAATGTAACTTGTCATCATCTTGGTTAAGCTTGCAGGCGCTAACTGAACGTCAGGGTTGCCGCTTGCTATCACATGACCTGTTGAGTAATCCATCAAAACATACCCTTTAGCATTTATTTCAGGAGGGGGAGGTAGTATGTTTGCAGACAGCACATTGTTAGTAAAAAAAACTAAAGAAAGAAATGTTACTTTTTGAAATACTCTAGATATATGATACATATAAAACCTTGAAAAATAGAATTGATTATAACAAGTTTTATATTTTTTAAAAAAAAATTATAGAGGAATAGAAATCCCCCTATAATTAAAAATGAATATAGCTTTTAAAAATTAAATATACTTAACAGCTATACAGTATTTTTTTTGGTTTACGATACGGAAAAAGCCTTCTTTAGCGAGTTCGTTCCTTCCAACTTGACCATAGGTTTGCTTTTTAATTACAACACCGTAATCAGCATCATCTCCGTCGCCTGACAAGGTTTCTTTTGCGAACATCTTTTGTTGAGCCGATCCTTTTTGGAATAAATCTAAAACGGCCTGGTCACGCGCTATAAGCTTCCCATTAATTTCATCTTGGTAAGAGTGCTCTGCAATACCCCTACAAGAAACACCAACGGCGTAAGAAAAATACTTTTCAGGCGAAACGACCCAAACAGGATATATTTCAACTTTTAAATATTTACCATCTTCAAATCCGCCATTCGACTCAGGAGTGGGTGAACCATGATGTTTCGCAATTTCATTCAACTCAATAACTCTTTTCTCAAGAGCATGGATGTTGTTTCGATTACTGCTTGTATTGGCGCAACCTGAGAAAAAGACTACAACACCAACAGCAATCGCCAGCTTAAGATGTTTCCTTACTAAATATAGTTTTTCCACTATTAACCTCTCGTATTTCAAATCTAGACTTTACTGTAATGTCCGTACCAATTGGGAACTTCAACTTTAAGGAGTCTTTGGTTAAATATTGCTTAAAATTTATAGTAGACTCTTTTCTAACCGCATGAGGTTGAAACTCAAAATTAAAACATAAATATTTTGGAATATCTCTTTTTGAAATTTTAAAAGCATGATCACATGATTCATTGTATTTCATACCGTATTTAGTCTCTACAGGCAATAAAACAGGGATCTTAACTTCTTTTTTATTCACATTGATCACATAAAATATGGCATATTTCAACTTGATCAAATCTTCAGGCCTTCCGTGAATATAATCCTTTTGTATCTTTACACCATCATCACTAGTCAAATCTTTATGCTTATACGAGCCACTCTTAGTATAATAACCGCCATTAAACGGCGCATTAACCATGTTTTTTTGCAACGACCACCTCGGACTTAATGTGACAAAAGTATTTTCACCATACAAATCATTCTTAACAAAACTTTTAAAAGAATGATCGAATGTGTTTATAAGTGACTTTAGTATGCCGATATACTTATTTTCAAGAGCCTTAGCATCAGACGTTAATTTCTTAGCCTTTGCCACCATATCTTTACCGCTATAAAAGAATACAGATTCTCTAAGAGATTCAACGGTTTTATCAAATAGATCTACTTTTTCAGTAATGCTTTTGTTTTTATTCGCCAGCAGTAACTTTAATCTAGCTACTTCTTTTTTATGAGAAGCAACCTGCGAGTTGGATTTTTTTAGAACGCCATCAGAAGATTTATTAATCTTTTGTAATTCTCTTAATAATATCTCTTTTTCTTCAAGTTCTTTGTTAACATCAGACAACTGCTTAGCTATTTTACTAACCTCACCTTTAATCTTTTTGTTTTCATAAAATCTATCCATAGCCTCTTTAAGCTTTACAGGCTCGTACTTTGCCTTTATCTCGACAATAGCAACAACTTCCCCACGGACTACGGTTGTCTCTTTTCTAACTACTTCATACTTTAAAATAGCAGCATTAACACTACTAATGGTTTCTTTTATTTCACCAGTCAGAGCGTCTTTCATTTCGACTTTTTCAAAATATATACCGTATTTTTTTGCAACGACAGCTTTAGCCATTTTTTCAGCCAAATTAAATGCTTCATCTAGTGTTTGATTAAATTGTAATACCTGCTCACCAACACCAACAATATCTTTTTTCTCAAACATACTGTTGTGTTGTTTTACGGCGAGGGATAAAGAATTACTGGCTAGTACAGGGAAAGAAAACAGCACAAGCATGATTAGCAAATAGAGAGGGTTTTTCATAAGAACTTCCTTTTTAAATTTTATTGTAAAATCACCATAATGATTTTAAAATAAAATTCAATGTTTTTATTATTCCCAGGGGAATAGATGAATTAATTTGGAGGAAATGAAAATTGGGAATCGTCAGATCCCCAATTTAGTTTGGTTTAACTTATTTACTTAATTCTAAGGCTACAAGTTCAGCAGCTAACTTATCAGCCTCAGCTTGAGTTTTCTCAGCTTCAACTACTTTGTTTTTAGCATTTTGATCTTTAGCCTTTTGAACCCGCAACATTAATTCACGTTGGGCTTTTTCAGACTCCAGAGCCAAATCTTCAGAAAACTTAAGCTTCGCCTTCGCCGCCTGAATATCCTTTACTGGTAAAAAAGCGCGAACATATACAATATATTCGTTTCCAACTATTGTTACCTCTTTTCTATCAAATTCAGTACCAGCTACGTCTTGCTCCTGAATGAAGCTTTCAATCGCTGTTTGCAACGTTTCACCATCACCAGACATGGAAGACTTATTAAACATCTTCTCCTGCGCTGTAATTAACTGACTAACGTTACCAGCTAGACCAACCTGCGCCCGAAGCTCTGCTTTTCTAATTGCAGAGTGTAAAACTTTTGATTGACCATTGCCTACCGCATAAAAACCGCTCTCATTCGACTTTAAAGGTTCAAGAAACCACTCAGGAATACTATCCCTGGTTTCCTCTCGCTTTTCAACTTCTAAGTCGTATTGAGCTTTCTTCATTTCAGCATGGTGCTCTCCTGCGTCATAAGTTGTACTACAACCTGATACTAGAATAGCCAATGCTGCGATTAAGTTTGTTTTAAAAAATTTGTTGTTCATGTTATTTCCTCTGTTTGATAATACGTCAACAATAATGATTATGATCTCTTTGTCAACCTCTTTTTTACTCACCCTTAAAATTCGCTAGTAGTAACAGTATTTACGGGAAGCTCTATTAAATAAGTTAACGTAAGGGATAACAATGACAACTAACAAATATTTTCCTACTCCTAATGATGAATATATGTCTGACGAGATGGTAGAATACTTTAAAAATAAGCTCAAAACTGAGATTAAAGATCTGGAAAGAACAATCAAAGAACACACTGAAGTAGCTACACAGAAGAATAATGAAGCAGATCCTATAGATCAGGCATCTGTAGAAAATGAACGGAACTTGGGCTCTCTAAACAGAGAAAGAGATCTACACAAATTAAAATTGGTCAATAATTCACTAATTAAAATAAATAAGGATGAATTTGGCTATTGCACTGAGTGCGGAGACGATATTGGTGTTAAACGCATGCTGTTTAACCCATCAATAGTGCATTGTTTTGATTGTGCTGATATTAAAGAGAAGCATGCTCACAGATTTTCAAGCTAAAGAAAAATCAACCATTATCAAGTGTTTGATTCCCATATTGCAGCAGCATTTTTCAGATCAACCTTTTGAGAAATCATAATACGTACAATAACAATGAGCTCCAAATACCGCAAAGAACATAGGTGCGGAGCTTTATCTTTTATGATCTTAAGTCCATTAAACTCATCTTCATCGACATCTAAATCAAAATCACCAATAGTGTTAGACAAATAGTTTATAGGGGTGTTCTTAAATACTTGAACAATGGCAGCTAAATCTTCTCTATAATCAAAACCAACACCTTCTACAATTATTTTATTGCTATAGATTTGCTCTACAAGATCTTGCAATAAACTCCCAGATTGACTAACTAGAAACTCAAATTCTTGTTGTCGTTCATTTTCCCTGGCAGCAAGGTCATTCTTGAGTTGCTGGCTTTCGTATAAAGCTTTAAGTAAGCCCTTAGCTTTTGCAGACTTTTCCCAAGCTATATAACAAACAACAGAAAAAACACAACCAGCTAAGACCATGTATATTATCTGCATTAAAACATCTCTCTTACTTTTGAAGCTACAAGCTCTACGATGTTTATACGGCGCACATCACCAGCAACACGACCAATTATGTGTGGGTAGATAATGTTGTCAATTTTAAATGCTTCACCATTATACTCAATGTCTTCGCCCTTTTTAACATCAACACCATAATTAAAGTGTTCGCTTTCCATATTTACAACTCCAGAGGCCGTCATTATGTCCCCATCAGTCACGGAGAGAGAGTGATTGCCCAGAGTCATTATCTTCAATTCAAGAGGCTCCAATCTAGCGCCTAAGTTCTGTAATTCAGATGCTTCACCATAATTCACTAATACTGTAGTTTTTTTCATTATATTCACCATTAATTTAAAGTTTTAAAATTAAATCGCGAATCAACTTAAAAGACAAAACATTTCAAAATGAAAGCGCGAAAATTGCACTTTTTTTTCACTTTTAGTTTTCTTGTGTGATAATTATTTTTTTAAAAGCGCGGTAGGGGATGTTTTTTTTCACTTTATATGTATGTAGAATATTTTTTAAAATTATTAAATAGAGAGTTCATATGTTTAAAAACACCCTTAATAAAGAAGTCTTAAATGATATATCTAACTTGTTTTTCAAAGAAATTAACGGTGAAGGTCGCTATACAGAAGCTGTTATGGAAAAAATATCATGCTCCAGATCTTTTGTATCTAAGCTCAGGAAAAATTGGTCTAAGAATGATGGACTGATAAAGCTGAAAGACCCAACTAAAACCACTGTTAAAGAAAAACAAGATGTCGCTCTTAATACAGGGTTGAAATACTTCTCCATAGGTACTAATTGCCTTAAATGCAGCAAAGATGAAAGGTACTCTTCTACAGGCTCTTGCGTAGCTTGCTCAAAACAAAGAAACCAAAGAAATGTTGGAATACTCGACATGAGTTTCAATGTAGAAGATAACTTGCCAGCACTTACTATATTAGATCGAACTTCACGACTTGAATCAGGATTAATATGCAACCTTTAATTAAAACAACACTTTTAGCATTATCTGTTGCAGTTTCATACAATGCTAGTGCAGTGACTAATCTAGAGTTTTTACGCGCTGACTCAACTGGAAAAGAGTTTTTCTCCGCAGTCGAACTGAATGTAGCCGGAGAGTCCGGTAATTATGAATCTGAAAACTTACATGGTTCGGTTGTATTCGCATGGGATGAAGGCTCGGGTCACTTTATGACTGTTTTTGATCACCTATGGCGAAGGGATGAAGGGGACATAGAGAAAAACCAGAGTTTTTTTCACATAAGGTATACCAAAGAACTATCCAACAAGTCAGGTGATAATATAGAGTTTTTTATACAAGGACAACAAGATAAGTTTTCAAATCTTGAATCGCGAATTGTCGGAGGTATTGGTTACAGAAAAAGTCTACACAATAAACTTAATAACCGAAAAAATGCTTTTGGTATAGGTGCGTTTTATGAATCTGAAAAAGGTGGCGAAGGGCACAGTTATCATGACGAAGATGTTTGGAGGTTAAATGCTTACTGGCACCACAAACAACCACTGCTAGCAAATACATATGTCGATAATGTCTTATATATTCAACCATCACTGTCAGACGTAGAAAATATAAGAATCCATGATGAATTAAGACTTACAACTGAACTAAGTGCAAATGCGTCACTAGGACTTAATATAACTTACTCATACAATTCGAACCCCATAGGCGACATTAAAAACTACAATGTTTCCTACGGCACGTTCTTTAAATACATTTTTTAAAATTATATCTGTAGAATAAATGCGGCTTTGCCGCATTTATTAATAAATACCACTATTCACTCAAGCGTTTTCTTTTCTTATACTGCTTCAAAATAACATCTTGAAAAATTATAATAACAATCAACAATAACGTTAAATATTCACTTATGTGCGCAGAATCTTTTATTACTGCAACCTGCTTACCATAAACGGTATCTACATCAATATACCCAAAGAAACGACTGTCTCTACTGTTGTTTCTATTATCGCCAGCAACAAAAACCTTTCCTTCAGGTATGACTATTTCTTGAAAGTCATCACCTTGAATGCCATTAGGATGCATCCACCTTATCAAATGTTCAGGTTTTAATACTCCGACTACTTCACTACAATTATACCCCTCTCTATCAAATACAGACTCTATACATTGAGCTTCGATTCCATTAATAAAAAGCGCCTTTTCATTAAACGAAATCCTGTCTCCTTCTACACCTATAACTCTCTTAATCCAACTATTAAAAAAGTCACCTTCAGGAGAATCAAAAATCACAACATCTCCCCTAAGCGGAGATTTGAATCTATAGATGTACTGGCTAGTGAGAGGAACCCTGACCCCGTACTCCAATCTATTAGCAATAATTAAATCGTTGACTTCAAGTGTAGGAACCATACTCTCAGAAGGGATTGCATGGTAATCTACAACAATCGACTTAATAGTAATAACGCCGACAACCAATAAGCTCAGATACATACTCTCGCGAGTAAAAAGTTTTTTTAAAAACATAAAACACCTTGAATAATGAACGCATAATCTAAAAATGTCGCGCATATTAATGTATGGCAACCTACCTATCATAATTAATTTTTAAAAATTATCAATAATAAAATATGATTTCTTGTTTTATGTTGTAGGTAAAGGAGATATTTTGAAAAATTCTAAAAGCACTAATGCTTTTAATCCTTATAACCGTATTTATAACGAAAGAGTTAATAATATCGGCATATTCATAAAGATGATATGTAACCGCGATAAGTGTGGGTTTGAAATATCTAACCCACCAAATAACAAAGCACTTTATGGAAAAACCCATTTTGTAGTGGAGGGAAGATACATAGCAGACAAGGGTGCGATCTCGACGCCAATTTTCCTAGTCGCACATTATGAATCAGATCAAGAAACAGAAGGTCAATATTCAATAATGCAAGATCATCAGAGAGATAGATGCTCACACTAACCCATACCCTAAGCCTATGTATGTGTACACCATCGGAGAAGTAACTAATGATCGCTAATTTGATCTTTCAAAAACTGAAAAAATCAACACCTTCTGTTTCACTGACAGAACTAACTGCACTTAACTCAGGAGACTCAAGCCTTGAGTCCCACATCTTTACAGGCAATATTGACTGGGTATCAGTATTGAAAGTAAAACACTCTAAACTCTCACAAGAAGAAATTAATTTTTGCGATCTGGAAGTTCAACAACTTTGCGATATGGTTAATGATTTTTCAATCAATACAGAAAATGATGATCTATCCCCTGAAGTCTGGTCTTTTTTAAAAGAGAAAGGTTTTTTTGCATTAAATATAAAAAAAGAGTTTGGAGGTAAAGAGTTTACCCCCTATGGAATATCTCAAATTGTCTCACAAATCTCCACAAAATCAATAGTTACAGCAATTACTGTAATGGTTCCTAACTCTCTTGGCCCAGCCGAGCTTCTTCAACATTACGGCACAGAAGAACAAAAAAAACGTTACCTCCCAAAACTAGCCGACGGGTCAGATATCCCTTGTTTTGCATTAACTAGCCCTGAATCTGGTTCAGATGCAACTTCAATTCTTGACGAGGGAGTCATATGTTACGGTGAATTCAATGGTGAAGAAATTCTAGGTATGCGCTTATCATGGGATAAGAGATACATCACCTTGGCACCAGTGGCGACTCTAATTGGCTTGGCATTTAAAGCGAAAGACCCAGATAATTTAATTGGAGACAAAAAAGACCTGGGGATCACATGTGCACTTATACCATCTGATTTACCAGGCGTATACAACAACAAAAGACACTCTCCTTGCGGCTTAATGTTTATGAATGGCCCAACGACAGGGCAGTCAGTTTTCATTCCACTAGATTTCATCATAGGAGGACAAGAATATATCGGTAAAGGTTGGATGATGCTCGTGGACTGCTTATCGGCAGGTAGAGGTGTTTCACTCCCAGCCCTTGGTGCGGCGACTAACCAAGTAGCATATAAAACGTCATTACAATATTCACAACTGCGGAAGCAGTTTGGAACAGAAGTTTTCAATTTTCAAGGGATCAAAGAGCCTCTTTTTGAAATTGCAACAAATAACCTTATTACAGAGTCATTTAGAAAACTCGTATTAACAGCTTTAAATTCAGGAGTAAGTCCTACTATTTTAACAGCTATGGCTAAATACCATATTACAGAGTCGTCTAGAGAATCAATATCCCATGCAATGGATATTCACGCGGGTAAATCAATACAATGTGGAGTGGATAATTATTTACACTTCCTTCATCGAGGCTCACCAATTGCCATAACGGTAGAAGGTGCAAATATATTAACTCGCTCCCTGATGATATTCGGACAAGGTTCAGTAAGATGCCATCCCTATCTTCTTGCAGAATTTATGAGTCTGAATGACCCAGACCCAGTTCAAGGATTGAAAAGTTTTAAAAAGATCTTTAGAAAGCATGTTGTTTACTCTGCGAAGAAATATGTAACCTCGATTAAACGTAATTATATATGCAGAAATAGAGCGATAAAAAAACATAAACTTTCAAATTTCATGATTGAAATTGATCGCCTTTCAGCAGGGTATGCATTCATCGCAGATCTCCTCCTCCTTACAACTGGCGGAGACGTCAAAAGAGAAGAGCATCTTTCCGCGAGGCTAGGAGATTACCTAAGCTACTTAACTCTTTCCGTGTCTCTCATAATAGACTACCAAAACAATAAAGAAAATTCTCAATTATTAAAATTATATGAATTATCTCTTTTAAAATTACTTAACAAAATAAATAAGACCGCAGTTGAACTGGAATTAAATTGCAATCAAAAGTTGCTGAGCGCATACATTGCAAGTTTTTTAAGAGTAAAGAGAAAAACTTTAAGTTCATTAACGGATAAAAATAAAGACCAAATGTTAAGAACACTTACAGGTAATGAACAATCCCTGACAAATCTTGTCCATATGGACTCAGATCATGAATGTGGCATATCAACAGTTCACCTAGCTCACGCAGCAAAGCAAGACGTAAAAGGCTTGTATAAAAGAATAACAGAAGAAATTTCAAATGGTGAACTACCTTCTGAAGTTCCCATGACAGTAGCCATTAGAATGGCAAAAGATAAAGACGCTCTAAACGAAGAAGAAGCCCAAAAACTACAACACGCAGAGAAGCTTTTGAGAAAAACAATTTCTGTTCAAGCATTCATCATACAAGATAAAGAAGAGGCATAAGCACATGTTAATAATATATTCATTCATAGCACTTTTGTACGCTGTTCTTCAAGGAGATGCAATTGCATCACTTGATGGAGGAGCGTTGATAGAAACTGTAAAAATTGCCGCAGAAACGGTTCTTTCAATTGAGCTTCTCGTTGCGCTAATTGGAGTTGAATTAGTAAAGTCCGTAATGCATTTGAGTCCAGTCGGCTTAATACGCTGTGGTGTTTCGTTTATCGTAAAGATTGTAGTAACCATAGCCATTTTAAAAGTGAGCTTTGTAAATCTACCGTCTGACTATCAAGTTAACAAGGATTTAACTTTAAAAATTCCAATGACAGAACAAACCACAACATCAATTTTTACCAAAAAATTTAAAACATTAATCTAACGGTAGGTACTTATGAAAAACATTGTAATTGATACAAACGTATTACTCTCAGATCCAACATCACTATTCAAGTTCGAAGAGCATAATATTACGCTCCCAACTACGGTTCTCTACGAGTTAGATAACATAAAAGACAGAAGAGACAAAGAGGGCGTTACAAAAGAAGCTCGGGAAGCGATAAAAATAATAGACACCATAATCGGAGGAGCTAGCCCCGACTTGCTTCAAAATGGTGTGGAAATTGTTTACCCAGAAAACATGAAAACAGGGGCTGGGAAACTTTCCATTTTATCAACAAACTCTGACGTCATAAAGAAGATCGTTAAAGATAAAGGTCTTGATGATTCACCAGACTCACAAATTATTGCTGCTACACTATTTCTTCAAGCGTCAAACAAAGATACGACACTAGTTACACAAGATGTCAATATGCGACTTATCGCAAGCGCAAATGGAGTATGCAATGTAGAAGGCTATAAAAACGAAAAAGCTTTAGATGATTTAGAGTTATTATCTTCCGGAGTATTTACCATCGAGCATAAAAACTGGGAGGATTTTAAGTGGGAAACAGATCTAAGCGAAGAACTAGGGCAAGTCTACCTAATCAGCCGTAAGGATATCCCCGACCCATATATTGGGCTGAATATCTTTTTTTCCGACGACGAAAAAACTCTTATTGGCACAGTATTAAGCTTTACCGATGAGACGTGTAGTATTCAACCAAAACAAAATAAAGAATTAATGTCTAATGATGCTTGGGGAATCAAACCAAAAAATATAGAACAAGCACTGGGATTAGACGCCTTATTAGACCCCTCAATTGACTGCGCAATTATATTTGGCGCTGCGGGGACAGGAAAAACGATTCTAGCCCTGGCAAGTGCTATTCGGCAAGTGATCGATGATGGTCGATACGATAAAATCATACTGACGCGAGCCATAGCCAACCTAGATGAAGAAATTGGTTTCACCCCTGGTACGGAGACAGAAAAAATGATGCCGTGGCTAGGAGGCTTTACAGATGCGCTTGAAGCTTTACATAAATCAGATGCGAAAGATGATACAACATCAATGACGAGCACTGACTATGTTGAGGAAAAAGCAGCCATTAGCTATAAGAGCTTAAATTTCTTCCGAGGCCGCAGTTTTGCAGATGCAATCTGCATTATAGATGAGAGTCAAAACCTTACGAGACATCAAGTGAAATCTATCGTGACGAGAGCAGGCAAAAATTGTAAATTAGTTTTTCTTGGAAACCTTGCGCAGATAGATAAACACTATCTGTCACCACTTACATCTGGACTTACACACCTTGTAGTTGAGATGAAAAATTATGAAGATTCAAGAGTGTTGATGCTCACGGCGAACGAAAGGTCGAAGTTAGCAGAATTTGGAGAGGCGCATTTATAAATGTTATTGCAATAATATGAAATAACCTACACCCTGAAAAGAAAAAAAGGCTTAGATAGTATCTAAGCCTTTTTTTCTTTCTTTTTTGCATTTTTATACCCCTAGTAGGGTATACTTCCCCATCAATACGGCTACTTATAAGTGTAATCTAATTAAGCTCACATCAGCTAGAAAATTCAAGTTTTCAGAATGATGTACTTCCGGCGGAGCGGGGAGTCTATTAAAAAAAATGCTAGCGAGACCCTTTGGGGGTCAACACGATTTGGTCAATGTTAAATACGGTCTACATGGGGAAATGTAGGCCGTTTTTACTTTTTAAGTGCAAAATCAAAAAAAATAATTATAATACGCATCATAAAATAATTCTTTAGGTTTTTCATGTCATGCACAATAAGTATTTTAAACTTTCACTCTTGTTTTTTATCGCTATCCTTATCGTACTTACTATCGCTAATTATTACTCCAATAAAACCATCAAAGAAAGCTACCTCAACAAAATCTCAACCGCTATGGTTGGAGTGATTAGAGAAGGAATTAATACATCCGTTCCTGAATCTGCAACGAATATCACCCAAAATATTATAAGAAACGAAGTAGATCTAAACTTAAAAGAAATCGTAACCGTGAGTGAAAGTGGGATAACACTTTTTGGAGATAAAGATTTTCAAAGAAAGTATCCTAACTATAATCTCAAGAAACATCAGTATGTAACGAATGAACATGGCTACTTCATACCAGTAAGAATAATTTTCAAAAGTAAAATATCAGCAGGCAATTCGTTTTATAGTCACGGATGGGCTATTTTTCACTATACGGATTATTTAAATAGTGAAATAAATAACAAAGAATTCAATCTAGTAAATTTCATATTACTACTCACCCTCTCCATAATAATGGCCGTATTTGGCATTATCTTAAATAAATGGCTTTTCAAACCGCTGACAAATGAAAACGACTCCCTTAGAGTCGAAATTATAAAGTTAGAGCACATGGTTTCTATAAAAGATATAGAAATAGCAAATTACACTGCCATAGCAAAAACACATTACGATAGTAAGGACTCTTTATCTAAATATATAATTAATGTTTGTCATGAGATTCAAACACCAATAAATGTAATTGTATCCGAAGTTCAGTCATATAAATTTAAAAGCCCATTAGTCCATAAGGCCAACACTCAATTAAATTATTTAATTGATGATTTATCTAGCGTTAATCAAATACTCAATGGCGTATTCCACTTCACTAAAGCTGACTTTAATGTCTTAAATTGTGTAAATTCTGTCATAGAGATATCAAGCGCTGTTTACAATAATAAAAAAAGAAAGTGCACCATCATTCTAAATCAATCATTAGATATCCCCAAAACTATACACTCTGATGAAAAAAGGATTTCGCAAGTCCTTATGAATTTACTAAATAATGCCCTTAAATATTCCAGAAGTAGCGTTGTCGGTATATCAATCAATAAAACGAAGGTTGAAGACACAGACTATCTAGAGTTTTCTGTGTTCGATTACGGAGTTGGCATTGACAGCGCCTCCTACACTTCAGTAAATGAAGTATTCACCTCAAAAGATGAGTGCCAGTTTTTTAAAAAATCAAGCCACGGACTAGGATTAACAATTGCAAAAACGTTTATTCAAAAATTAGGTGGATACATATCCTTGCACAACAACAACCCTTCTGGTTTACGAGTCTCATTAAAGTTCCCGATTGCTTTTAGTGGCTCTATCAGGAAATCAGTAATAGTGGATAGAGAAAGGAGAGGTCATCCTATAGCCGTTATTACATCTTTACCAGAATTAGCATTTAAAATAAGTGAAAACCTATCAACCTGCGTGACTATAGATTACACATCAATTAGGAAACTTCTCCAAAATACGAGAAAACTTGAAGACATTAAATATATATATTTATGTTCGGATGTGTTTGATGAATTTGAGGATATTAGTTTAATAAACGAATTTCAAGGTAGAGGCATAGAAGTATATGGAGATCAAAGTAAAGAAAATAACTTCATAGATGGTATCTCACCATTAAATATATCGGAACTGGAAGTCCTTAAAGAAAAAGCAAGTGTACCTTCTGCTGTACCGTCACAGCGGATACTTGTAGTAGAGGATAATGAAGATTGCCTCTCCCAATATAGGAATGCTTGTGAGGACTTAGATTACAGCATGAGAATTTGCAAGAACAAACAGCAGGCATTATTTGTATTAAATGCAGAAAAATTTGACATTGTTCTAACAGATATTCGTCTTGATGAAGAATCTATTGGCGGCGACAAAGGATTCGATCTGGCACTACATGCAAACAACACTATAAATCGAGGAGTTCCTTTTATTGCCGTTACAGGATCTTCAGTATTAGAGATGCAAGAGTTTTATGCAAGGAACAACATTAACGGCCTAATTATAAAAGGCAAATCCATCACAGAAATAGATAAAAATCTAATTTTAACGCTATTGAACGAGCCCAGAAAACTTTGCATGAATAAAGGTTCTTTTAAAGGAGAACTAACCCCTAAAATTGTTGAACTATTAAAAACGCTACTATTATCAGAGTCACCAGATACAATTTGCGCCAATATTGAGAAAATGTCCTGCTTACTAGATAATGATCATTTTTTAGATTGCTCAGTCGTTCAGTCTAAGCGATACAAAAAGAACAACATAGATACATATTTATTAAAAAGATGCGTAAGTAATATAGATAAATATTTAAACAACTAATATTTTAAAACTATTTAAGGTATAATGTCTGTTTTTAAAAGGATATTATACATGACTAAGTCATACAGCCCATTTTTCGCCCTTTTTTCCCAGTTAGATAAGGTAGACAGATGGAACAAATCAAAATCAATAGACCTAGAATCTGTTTCTTCCCATTGTCTACAATCAGCCGTGTTTGTTCACGCTCTATGCTTGATAGAAAAAATGTATAACCCAGAGTTTGAATTAGACCCTAATGAGATGGCCGTTTTAGCCTGCTTTCACGATGTTGGGGAGGTTATTTCAGAAGATGTAAACTCTCTATATAAAAGACTATCCCCTAAAATTGAACGCCTATCTAGGGAGCTAGAACAAGAATCACTGAATGTTATCTACAATACATTGCCTGATGAACTTAAAGCTGAATATAAAGCGCTAATATTCCAAAAAGAACACCAGAGCGTCAAAGCTATTAACCTATTAAAGTTTGCGGATATTCTATCTGCCCTTGCCAAAGCCTCAGAAGAACTCCGTTGTGGAAATCAGGATTTTAAAACACCATTCGAGCAACTAACAATAAAAGCGAACACGTACAGAAAGGATTTTAAATCAGCAGACTATTTCATAGATAAATTCCTCCCTGCATTTTCAAAATCTATTGATTCTATGATTGAGTTGCTCGAATAATAATCAAACAGTGCATGTTTCTACAAAAAACCGTTGACTTCAAAGGTTTTTTGTAGAGAATGAATCTTTCAAAAATTAAATAAAGAGAATAATAATGAACATTGAAACATTCCAATCAGTTTGTGAACGCCAAGCCATAAAACTTTTTATTTCTGAAGGCGATAAATGGAAGAATAACGAAATATTAAAAAACGCAGAAGCGCTTGCGGAGAAAATAGCTTTAAAACACGAAGACTTTGCATTTTTCTTCGAAATAGCCTTAACTGCAATTAACAGTGTTTTTAAAAATCCTGACAGATACACTCGATTGTTAAAAGCAGCCGTAGATCCGGTCAAACTTAAAAAACAAATAGACGCGCTGGTAGCTTAACAATGACTTATGCGGATCAGCAAAATAAGCTTTATCAGAGAATTCTCCGAGGTGCGATACCCAAATTTAAAAAAGAATTTAAGGATATACCATCTGATCCTGATCTTTGCCATCCTATCCGAAGTGTTTCAACATACGAAATTATGCCACTACACATGGTATTTAACACAGCAAATAAAAATTTCCCTAGAGATGTCTTAAATGCACTTAACGCCAATCCGTCGATCTTCGAGGCAGTAGAGTTTTGTGCTAATCAAACCCCTGTGCTGGTAAACACCTTACTAGAGGGTGGAGATGAAACATTTGAGACTCAGGTGACAGGAGCAGTAAAATTGCTTCTTATGCACGCGTTCTTCTCGTCAGAAGCGCATGTTGTAGATGAAAAAGGCGAAAAAACAAATACAAGAATCCTTTATAAGAAAATCAACACTGAGCAAATGCATGTCTTTAAGGAAAAAAGTAGATATATTGAAGGTTATTATCTTTTTATAGGCGATGAAACAACTACAATCGCATTAATGGGTAAACCAATCAAAAATTCAGAACAACTTTGTGAAATATTTTATGATTTTACATTAAATGAATTTCCTTTAAATGATGAAGTTGAATTCATTAAGCTAAGTATAAAGAATGGCTCAGCTAAAGTTAAAGCCATTTCAATTTTAAAAAGATATCTTCATACCAAGAATATAAAAAAATCAATTAAAGGATTAAAATAACGTGCAACGTTCTTTTTTAAAATGGCCTGGCTCTAAACATCAAATACTAAGTAAGATATTTAAAAAAGTACCTAGAACAGGTGAACTTTTAATTGAGCCGTTTGCTGGGTCATGCTCTTTAGCTCTTAATACCGATTACAAAAACTATATTCTTAATGATGTAAATGTTGACCTTACTTCAATGTACAAATATGTTGTTTCAGACCCTGATAAATTCATACAGGATGCGAAAGAGTTATTTGTACCAGAAAATAATATTGAGGCAAGATACTATGAAATAAGAGATGAATTTAATAATGAGACAAATCAATATAGGAGATCCCAATTATTCCATTGGATTATGTGGCATTGCTATAATGGCTTGTGCAGATACAACTTAAGCGGGGGTTTCAACTCGCCCTTTGGAACATACAAAGACCCCAAAATTCAGGAGGATGCGATATATTTTTTTGCAAGAAAATTTAAGAACGCAAAATTTACAAGTCTATCCTTTACTGAACTTATGTCTGAAACATTCTCCGATGCTGTTTTGTTTTGTGATCCACCATATCTGCCTAAAAGTAAAACTAGCTCATTCGTTCAGTACGCACCAGTACCTTTCCCAAAAGAAAATCACAGATTATTAGATGCCCTAGGCAAAAAATCATCTAGCCAGAGCAACAAGGTATTCATCTGTAATAATAGAGTCCCCGATGTTGGAAAATATTACACTAACAACACCAGCCATATTAATTATTTCGTCAAACGCTCTATAGGCGCTAAAAAATCTAGTAGGAAGAACGTAAAAGAAACATTGCTTATCTACGGCGATTAAATTTGAGCAATACATCAATTTAACAAAGGCAATGAAAT
>Ga0105356_10001556_pt1 | contig 22787 bp, 17 predicted proteins | sample GOMGulsemesocosm_3_FD_83502 | JGI IMG/M metagenome (GOLD analysis project Ga0105356, IMG submission 83502) | Methane-oxidizing microbial communities from mesocosms in the Gulf of Mexico - GOM9D Gulf of Mexico | ecosystem: Environmental > Aquatic > Marine > Cold seeps | place: Gulf of Mexico... | reverse complement strand
TTTTTTAATAACAGATGTTAACTAACGTCTAAGTCAACAATTTTCGAGGTGTCTTTAGTAAAATTGAATTAGAAAAAAGTTGAATATAATTACCTTAAATTTAGAATAAGGAACTAGTATTAAAAACAACATTGGTGTGCCTAAATTACAGCATAATAAAGTCTTGTTAGCTGTCTCTTTATCTTTGACACATCATGGTGCTTTTAGTGGTTATGCTATTTTGTGATTTCTAAATACTGAGTAGTATTTTTTTCTAAGTATGTTTTACTTTCAAAAAATACAATGTCATCACCTAATAAGGCTTCAATTAAGTAATAGTGTCCTTTAAAATAAGAGTGCAACACTGTAGCTTTAAGCTCAGAATTGGTTACCATTTTTAATTGATGCGCGTATATTATTGCATCGTTAATTATATTAAACTCGCCAAAAAACGAAGCTATTAATGGTGCTTCTGGATTTTTGAATAAATTTTCTGGGCTATCATTAACAACAATTTTGTTGTCGTACAAAACAATCATTCTGTCTGCAAAACCTAAAACATCTTCTCTGTCGTGGGTTGCTACAATACATGTAATGTTTTTATCTTTTAAATATCTAAACACATTACGTCTAAGTGATTGTTTTTGGAAATTATCAATATGACTAAAAGGCTCGTCTAATAAAATAATTTCTGGTTGTTTTGCTAATGCACGTGCTAATGCGACGCGCTGTTTTTGACCACCACTTAAGGTTTTTACTTTGGTTTTAGCAAGCTCTGTAAGTTCTACAACTTCTAGTAACTCTGCAGTGCGTTCTTTTTTTTCTTCTGGAAAAAAGTTAGACAGGTGTTTACCAATGTTTTCTTCAACGGTTATATAAGGCATTAAGTCAAATTCTTGAGAGACATATTTCATGAATTCATAACCGACAACCAAATTATATTTAGGACCTAAAATCTCTTGGTCTTTCCAGAAAATTTGACCTTCATTTAAGTCAAATTCGCCAAAAATAAGATTTAAAAGAGTGCTTTTTCCAGAACCGCTTTCGCCAATAATAGCAACGTGTTCACCTTGATTAGCAATTAAAGAGATGTCTTTTAAAACAGGTGTTTTATTATACGAAAAAGAAAGATTTTTTACTGCTAGCATAGTACTGCAAAAATAGTATAAAAAAACCGCTCCAAATGGAACGGTTTTGAAATTTATTGTTGTTTTTTAATTCCACCCACCACCTAAAGCTTGATATAGTTTTACATTAGCTAATAATTGGTCGCGTTTAGTTTCTATAATTTCAATTTTAGAATCTAATGCTTCTCTTTGTGTAAGGAGTACTTCTGTATATTCTGCTCTTGCAGATTTAAAAAGTCTAATAGAAAGATCTATAGCTTCCGTAAGTGCCTCCACTTGTTGTGTTTTTAAAAGGTAACTTTTGTTTAAATTCTCTACATTAGATAATTGATTTTCTACTTCTATAAACGCATTTAAAATTGTTTTTTCGTATTCATAAATAATCTGAAGTTGCTTGTTACTGGCAGTTTTATATTCTGCTTTAATTGCATTTCGGTTAATTAATGGAGCGATTATATCTCCAATTAAAGAATACGCTAAAGATTCTGGTGTGCTAGTTAAAAATTTAGGTTTAAAAGCTTCTAATCCAACACCAGCTTTAATACCAATGGAAGGATAGAAATTTGCCTTAGCTATATTTACGTTTAACTTTGAGGCAGATAACTCTAGTTCAGCTTGTCTAATATCTGGTCGATTGGCTAATAATTGTGAGGGTACACCAGAGTGCATAACGTCTACTTCTTTAGTTATAAAATCATTAGAATTTCTGATTACTGTTTGTGGGTATCTTCCAACTAAAAAATTAATCAAATTTTCTGTTTCTACTATTTTTTGCTGAATTTGATATTTATTACTTTTATTTTTAAAAACCTCAGCCTCAAAGCGTCTAACAGCTAGTTGTGTTGCTCTAGCAGCTTCTTTTTGAAGCTTTACCATTTTTAAAGCACTTTGTTGTAAGTCTAAGTTCTGTTTAACTATAGTAAGTTGGTTATCCAAAGCAATAAGCTCATAATAGGCACTTGCTATTTCTGAAACTAATTGCGTAACCATAAAGTTTTTACCTTGGATAGTTGCTAAATATTCTAAAACTGCTGATTTTTTACCATTTCTAAGTTTTTTCCAAATATCCAATTCCCAAGAGGCAGAAAGTCCTGCCGAAAAGTTGGTTAATGGTTCCGGAAACTCTTCATGTTCACGTATGTCTAAGTGTTGCTCTACAGCACCATTTCTGGTGAATTCACCAACTTTATCAACTTCCGCACCAGCGTAAATACCTACATAAGGTAAATAGTCTCCTTTTTTAGCTTTTATTTCGTTTTCAGCCATATTAATTTGCTGTAGCATCATATTTAATTCTTGATTATTAGCTAATGCCAAGTCTATCAAGTTTGTTAAATTTTGGTCGGAAAAAAAGTCTTTCCACTTTACAACTGCTGTGTTTAGTGTATCATTACTATTGTTACTGTAAGTCTCAGAAATGGTTTTATTTTCTTCTCTTATCGCTATTTGTGTTGGCACACATGATTGTAATAATAGTACAATCATGATGCTAACAACAAAAAGATGTTTTATGGTTTTATTATTCATCTTTATTTTTTTTGCTTAGTTTTTTAAATAGATTTTTTAGTTTAACAATCTGCTCAGTATTTTTTTTGGTTTGTTGTCCAGCAGATTCACTATTTCTAATAAATTCTTCAGATAAAGGCTCAAGCGACTCATCTTTTATTAGACTTTTTCCTTCAGCCATTTTGGCGAAAATGTAATATAATCCTGGAATAATTAATACTCCGCCAATAGTCCCTATTAACATACCTCCTAATGATGAACTTCCTATGGTTTTATTAGCAATTGCTCCTGCACCTGTTGCTATTATTAAGGGAATTAATCCTGCAATAAAAGCAAAGGACGTCATTAAAATAGGTCTAAATCTAGCTTTGGAACCCTCAATTGCTGCTTCTAGAATTGTAGCGCCTTGTCTTTGTTTTTGTACTGCAAACTCCACAATTAATACTGCGTTTTTACCAAGTAGTCCTACTAACATGATTACTCCAATTTGTGCATAAACATCATTAGCTAATCCCATTGCTTTTAATAGGAAAAATGATCCAAAAACACCCACAGGAAGTGATAAAATAACCACTAATGGTAATAAAAAACTTTCGTATTGTGCAGCTAACACAAAGTAGACAAATACTAAAACTATAATAAATATATAAGTCGATTCATTACCTCTACTGGCTTCATCATAGGATAAGCCTTCCCAAGCGATGTCATATCCATTGGGTAGCTCTTTTTTAGCTACTTCGTTTATCGCGTTTATGGCGTCACCACTTGTATATCCTGAAGCAGGTAAACCTCTTATTGACGCAGAATTGTAAAGGTTATATCGTGTAATTTCATTTGGTCCTAATTTTTTTTCAATAGACATAAAAGCAGAGTATGGTACCATATCTCCTTCTTCGTTTTTAACATAAAGCTTTTCTAGATCAGATGGTAGTCTTCTATATTCTGGTGCTGCTTGTGTGTATACTTTAAAGAATCTACCAAATCGAATAAAACCTTGCTCGTAAGTACTACCAATTAAAATATTTAAATTTTCCATTGCTTTACTAATAGTTACTCCTTTTTGCATAGCAATTTTATTGTTTATTTTTAACTCATATTGAGGGTAGTTTGCAGAAAAGAAGGTAAATAATCCAGTAAGCTCTTTACGTTTGGACAATGCAGCTATAAAGTCGTTATTAATCTTTTCAAAATGTTGATAATCTGTAGAGTTGGTTTTGTCTAGTAAGCGCATTGCAAATCCACCAGAAGATCCAAAACCAGGTACTGCAGGAGGCTCAAAATACTCGATAACAGCTCCTAAATCTTTGGTTTCTTCTTCAAGTTCTTCCATTATCTCATGCACAGAGTGGTGACGATCTGACCAAGGTTTTAAATTAATTAAACACGTACCAGCATTAGAGCCTCGACCTTCTGTCATAATCTCATAACCAGCAAGTGATGACACAGATTCTACACCTTCGGTTTCTTCACAAATTTTTTGAAGTTTTTTAGCAACTTCATTTGTACGTTCTAAAGTTGCTCCAGGAGGCGTTTGGATAATGGCATAAATCATTCCCTGATCCTCGTTAGGTATAAAACCAGCAGGTAATACTTTATTAGTAAAATATATTCCTGCACAAAATGCTGCTAATATCCCAAAGGTTATAATACGTCGCGCTACTATTTTGTTTAGTACTGCTACGTATTTTCCTGTAAGTTTTTCAAAACCATTATTAAACCAAAGTATAAATTTATCTACAATAGATTTTTTAGTTTTCCCATGGTTATTTTTTAGTAGCATTGCACATAAAACTGGTGTTAATGTTAATGCTACAATTGCTGAAATTACAATTGAACCAGCCATTGTAATCGAAAATTGACGATAAAATACACCAACAGGACCTGTCATAAATGAAATAGGTATAAAAACCGAAACCATTACTAAGGTTATGGCTACAATTGCTCCTCCAATTTCGCCTAATACTTCATAAGATGCTTTGTAGGGTGTGAGGTGGTCTTCTTCCATTTTAACATGGACTGCTTCCACAACAACAATAGCATTGTCTACTACAATACCAATTGCTAATACTAATGCAAAAAGAGTAATTAAGTTAATTGACAACCCAAATAATTGCATTACAAAAAAGGCACCAATTAAGGATACAGGTACTGCAATGATTGGTATTAGTGTAGAGCGCCAATCTCCTAAAAATAAAAAGACAACAATGGCTACTAAAATAAAGGCATCTCTAAGGGTATGTAAAACCTGCTCTATAGACGCGTCTAAAAAGTTAGACACATCATAACTAATTTGGAAATCTACATCAGGTGGTAAATCTACTTCTAGCTCTGCTAATTTGGCTTTTACCTCTTTAATAACATCACTACCATTACTACCAAACGTTTGTTTTAGGACTATTGAGGCGGATGGTTTACCATCTAAATTAGAATAAATGTCAAAAAATTCACTACCTAAATTCACATCAGCAATATCTTTAAGTTGAATGGTTTCACCTTCTTTATTTGCTCGAACAATGATGTTTTTATATTGATCAGGTTCGTTATATCTATTTTGATAGGTTAGTACATATTCTAAAGATTGTGCAGTTTTACCAGAGCTTCTACCTAAACGACCAGGTCTAGCTAAAATGCTTTGCTCTTCCATTGCTTCTAAAACTTCTTCTGCAGAAATATTATAGGCACGCATACGATCTGGTTTTAACCAAACACGCATTGCGTATTTTCTGCTTCCTAAAATTTGTGCACTTGCAATCCCTTTAATACGCTGTATTTCTGGGATTATTTTGGTATATGCATAGTTGTATAAAAACTTTTCGTCGTTGTGCTTATCTGTACTAGATAGGTTAACGTACATTAACATACTAGGTTGCACAGGTGTTATAATTACACCTTCACGTTGCACTAACTCTGGTAATAATGGCATGACCTGATCCACACGTGTTTTAACCCTAACAACAGCTTCGTTAGGATCTGTTCCTGGTTCAAAAATCACACGTACTGTAGCTTCACCAGCACTTGTTGCATCTGATGCTATATAACGCATGTCTTGCACACCATTTATGGCTGTTTCTAGCGGAATTAAGGTAGAGTTTACTAATACCTCTGAACTAGAACCAGGATAGGCTATAAAAATATTTACTGTTGTTGGTGCTATTTGAGGGAATTGAGATATAGGGAGTTGCTTGATAGCTAATCCACCTATAAATAAGATGATAATCGAAATGACAAGAGCCAAAACGGGTCTTTTTATAAATTGTTTAAACATGTCTTTTGAAGATTAAATTCTAAAATTATTCAGCGTATAAGTCTAACTCAGACATTACTTTGGTTGGCTCTAAAAACTTGGTTTCTATTTTTTGATTGTTTTTTACCATTTTTATACCTTCTAATAAAATCGTGTCGTTTTGAGAAAGCCCTTTGCTTATTATAAATAGATGTGGTAGCTCTGCTCCAATTGTAATTTCTTTTTGTTTTACTACATTATTTTTATCTATTACAAAAACATAGGTTTTATCTAACACTTCAAAAGTGGCTTTTTGTGGTATAATTATGACATCTTTAAAAGGGATAGACATTAATACACTACCAGTTTCGCCATGTCTTAAAATACCATCAGGATTAGGAAACGTGGCTCTAAAAGCAATATTTCCGGTTTCGCTATTAAACTCTCCTTCTATAGTTTCAACAATGCCTTTTTGGTTAAATTGTTTGTTATTAGCCATTAGTAAGCCAACTTCTTTTTTAACGTCTTTGTCTGTGCTTGTTATATAATCTAGGTATTCCGCTTCTGGTACGTTAAAATACACCCACATTTTACTATTGTCAGACAACGTGGTTAGTAACTCTCCTTCGTCCAAAAGACTTCCTTCTCTTGCTTCTAAATGGTCCATGATACCATCAAAAGGTGCGGTTATTTTAGTAAAACCTAAATGAGTTTGTGCTAAAGCAACTTCAGCATTTGCTTTATCTAAATTGGCATTTGCCATAGCTAATTCATTTTGAGAAACGACATTGCCTTCAGCTAATAGTTTAGTGTTTTGTAATTCAATTTGTGCAGCATTAGATTCGGCTTTAGCCTTTTGTAATTCAGCTTGATAAATATTTGGCATTATCTGGAACATAGGTTGTCCCTTTTTAACGTGTTGACCTTCGTCTACAAATATACTTTTGAGATAACCTTTCTCTAAAGCTCTTAATTCTATATGTCTTATGGAGTGAATTTGACTAACATAGTCCTTAATTATAGTGGTGTCTTTTTTGATAGGATTTGTAACAAGAAAAGCAACATGTTCTTTCTTTTCTTCTTTTTTAGTTTCGCAACTTGTATGAAATAGACATGCGAATAAACCCATGAAAATGAAGATTTTTTTCATAATTTTTTATTTAAAATAAATTGGTAAAATAAAATGAGATTGTAGCAAGTCATTGCCAATAAGGCATATGACTGGCTGTTTGTGTTATGTTAAAATGTTTTGTAAGTAATAAACCAATTGCAAATTGGTTTAAAAAAAGAGAGAAAATCAGATTATAAAAACCTCTAATCTAATGTGAAGTTTTGTCGAAGGTTGACAAAAAGTTTGTTTGTAATGGTTAGCCTCTGCTTGAAGTTGAGAGGATAAATCGCTTAATAATTGAGCGTTTAAAAATGCAGCTATATAGCTACCAAAAGAATTTATAGTGGTATTTGTTACCGATTCTTCATTTTCTGCTTCTTCACTTTCTGTATAATCAAAAATTAATTGGTTGTCTTGATTATTGAAAATTGAAAAGTGAGCGGATTGACTTGAAATGTCATCTATTGAAACTGGGTTTGTTGTTTCAGATTTAGATGTACTAATTAAAGTGAAATTATTATCTAATGTACTATTTGCAAATACGTTTATTACTCCTGAGAATAACAAGAGTATTATTAGCGTCAAATATTTAGAGATAATTTGTTTCATTTTATGGATGCAAAATTATATCAATTGACTAATATCACCAAAATAAAGATTGTTTTTTATGTGTTATTTAAGACTAGAAATATGATATACAAAAAACCTGTAGGATATTGTACCTACAGGTTTTTAATACGTTGTATGTGTTTGTTTTAATCTTTAAAGTTTTCGATTTCTGTTGGTAATACTTCAAAACCCATATTGTATAGTGTAAATCCATATATATCAGCATATTGCTCTATGGTTTTACTAACGGGAGTTCCTGCTCCATGTCCTGCATCAGTTTCTATTCTGATTAAAACAGGATTGTTTCCGGTTTGTTTAGCTTGTAATTCTGCAGCAAATTTAAAACTGTGTGCAGGTACAACTCTGTCGTCATGGTCACCTGTTGTAACCATCGTAGCTGGATATTGTATGCCTTCTTTTACATTATGTACAGGAGAGTAGCCTAGTAAATAATCAAACATTTCTTTATTATCTTCTGCAGTACCATAGTCATATGCCCAACCTGCTCCAGCTGTAAACGTGTGGTAACGTAACATGTCTAAAACACCAACCGCAGGTAAAGCTACCTTCATTAAATCTGGACGTTGGGTCATTGTTGCTCCAACTAGAAGACCTCCATTAGAGCCACCTCTAATAGCTAAAAAGTCTGATGAAGTATATTTTTGATTAATAAGGTACTCTGCAGCAGCAATAAAATCGTCAAACACATTTTGTTTTTTAAGTTGTGTTCCTGCATCGTGCCATGCTTTTCCGTATTCACCTCCACCACGAAGATTAGGTACAGCATATATACCACCTTGTTCCATCCATACAGCATTAGCAATGCTAAAACTAGGTGTTAAACTTACATTAAAACCACCATAACCATATAGGATTGTTGGGTTTTTACCATCAAGCGTTAATCCTTTTTTATGTGTAATAATCATTGGTACTTTTGTACCGTCTTTTGAGTTATAAAAGACTTGTTTGCTTTCGTAATTTTCAGGATTAAAATCAATATTAGGTTTACGGAATAGCTCTGAAGTTCCGGTTTCAATATCATATTTATAGATACTACCAGGAGTTACATAGTTTGTAAATGAATAGTATAATTCTTTTTCTTCCTTTTTAGCACCAAATCCACTAGCACTTCCTACACCAGGAAGTTTTACTTCTCTTACTAATTTACCATCGTAGTCGTACTGCATTACTTTAGATACTGCATCTACCATATATTCAGTAAAAAAGTATCCACCAGCTGTTGAAGGACTTAATACATTTTTAGTTTCAGGTATAAAATCCACCCAGTTTTCTGGTGTCGGATTTGAAGCATCAACAGTAACTATTTTTTTGTTTGGAGCGTTTAGATTTGTAACTAAAAATAATTTTGATCCTTGGTTTTCTATTAAATAAGTGTCACTATCTGTATTACCAATGATTTCTACTAATTTAGAGTTTGGTTGTGTTAAATCTTTAATATATAATTTGTTTCCAGAGGTTGAAACACGAGGTGATATTAATAGGTAACGATCGTCCTCTGTTACGCTTCCGTAAATATATCTGTGTTTTTGCGAAGGTGTACCTCCAAAAATTAATTGATCCTCTTTTTGAGAGGTTCCTAATTTATGGTAGTATACTTTATGTTGATCTGTTTTTGCAGATAACTCGCTACCTTTTGGTTTGTCATAGCTTGAGTAATAAAAGCCTTCATTTTTGTACCAAGACATACCGCTAAATTTTATGTCTACTAAGGTGTCTTCAACTATTTTTTTAGACTCAGTATCCATTACTAATATTTTTCGCCAATCGCTTCCTCCTTCAGAAATAGCGTATGCTAAAGTCTTTCCATCTTTAGAAAAACTTGTTCCTCCAAGAGATATGGTACCATCTTCTTTAAACGTATTGGGATCTAAAAATACAGTAGCTGTGTTTGGATCTTCACCAGTTTTATAGCGATATATTACGTATTGGTTTTGTAAGCCATCATTTTTATAAAAATAGGTATAGTCTCCTTCTACAAAAGGTGCTCCAATTTTCTCGTAATTCCATAATTTTTCTAGACGTTGCTTTAGTTTTTCTCTGTAAGGAATATTATCTAAATAGCCATATGTAACTTTGTTTTCTGCTTTTACCCATGCTTCTGTTTCTGGACTTCTATCGTCTTCTAACCAACGGTAAGGGTCTTTAACATTTGTGCCAAAATAGTTAGTAACAGTATCAACCTTGGTTGTTGTTGGATACTCAACAACAATACTTTTTTCTTTTTTTTCTGCTTCTTTTTTACAGGACATAATAGTTATTACGGTTAAAATACCAATAGCTAGTTTTTTCATGTTGAAGGGATGGTTTAATTGTGTGAATAAAATTAATTAAAAAAGCACATGTAAACTACTAACATGTGCTTTTTAAGATTTTTTTAATTCTTTATAAATTTTTGAGCTTTAATATTTCCGTTACTAATAATTTTTAAAATATAGTTTCCTGATTGAATATTTGAAACATCTAAAACGTTAGCATTTAATATTCCTTTTAATACTTGTCTTCCATTCATGTCAAAAACAGAATACTCTGTGTTTTTTAAAAGATGATTTTCATAATTTAAATTTAAACTGTGAGTCGTTGGGTTAGGGTAAAGTATAAGATCTGATAATAAAAACTCGTCAAGACTTAATTGATTTTGACCCTCAATTATATTTAATGTTTGATTGATTGTTGGGTTTAAAATTACATCTACTATGCCTGAAGGCCACTCCACTGTTAAGCTTGTAATAGTGGTTGCTGTGCCTAATCCAAAATGTGTGTTTAGCGTGTTCATGTATCTAAATCCGTCACCACTTCTAACATCTCTAATTTGGCTGCCAAGAGCAGTCTCTATTGTTATTCTAGCTCCAATTCCATTTATATTACTAACGTTGCCAACGGTATTTAATGTAATCCAATTATTTGTGGTGGTGTCATTCATATAAATTGAACCAGCACTACTAAAGGCATCAATAAATCCATCTGTGTTTAGGTCTCCAAAAGATCCTGCTGAAGGTAATATGCTTGTGTAAAGATTAAAAGTCATGTCACCATTACCAATTAATATATTGCCATTTGAAGCTAAGTCCAAAATACCATCATTATCAAAATCGTAAGTTACGTTCTCAATACCAGTATCTGTCATATCTAACACTCCTGAGCCAGCAGTGACATCTGTAAACGTTACCATTCCTGTTGTTGCGTCTAAATCATTTCTCATTAATTTATGAGAACCAGAACTTGCGCCAACAAATACATCCATATCACCATCGTTATCAAAATCTCCCCATGATGAAGACCACGTTTGCATTGGATCTGATAATCCAATTTGAGAGGCTACCTCTGTATAATTAACTACTAATGTATTTGAAGCATCGTAATAAGAGTCGTTTCTATACATTTGATTTAGTCTTCTAGCTTCTTCACCACCACATTTGGCGATAAACAAATCAGAATCTCCATCGTTATCATAATCAACGAAAATTGATCCATAATGTCCACCCGAAGAGTAATCTCCTAAATTAAATGGAGCAGTTCCAACTGTAGATTGATAGTATTGTAAATTACCATTGCCATCGTTAATATAATACACAGTAGGTTCTACATCGTGGCAAACAAATGCGTCTAAATGACCATCCATATTTAAATCTGCAAAGTTTGATCGTTGAGAGAATACATATTCTGAACCAGAAATTTCAGTAAATCCTGTTCCAGTATCGTTTGCTTTCATAAAGGTTACACCTTGACCTGCACCATATAATAAGTCCGTATAACCATTAGCATCAAAATCTGCAGCTGCAAGACTCCAGTTTGGTGTAAAATCTGCTGAAGACGTTGCAATATTGACAGTATTAAAACCACCTGTCGCTAATTGATAATTAATATTTATATTAGTAGCTGTAACAGCAACAACATCATCTAGAAAATCACCATTCATATCAACAACAGCACGATTTGTGCCAGTTGTAGGTAAAGTTTGTTGAGTAAATGTAACAGGAGCTGGAGGAGGAGGAAGGACTACAGCACCTTCAGTCAATTCCCAATCAAATCCAGAGTCATTCCATTTATCGTCAAAAGCAATATAATATGTTGTGCCAGCAATTACGTTAAATTCTGCAATAGACAAAAAATTTGTTCCAGAATCGTCATCTCCTGCAACACATGTTAAGTTACCACAGGTTCCTGAATATATATGTAATCGAGTGTCTTTTCCTGTATTTTGAGTTAAATCCGTACTAATGGTAACAGTGTAATCGTTGGTTGGTATATACCTGTACCATTCTCCATTTGTTGCTCCAGTTCCATTTGCTGCGCAAATAGGAGTAGGTATTTCTGTTCCATCAATAATTCCGTTAATGGTAAAAACACCTGGACCGACTATGGCAGTGTCTGTGTTTGCATCCAAACAGCTATTACTGTTGGTTTGTGCTTTAATTAAAAAAGTAATTAAGCAAATTAAAATAGTAAGTAGTGGTTTTTTCATGGTTGGCTATTGGTTTATTCGCAGTTTTGTGTTAGAGAAGTGATCCATTGTTCTAAAAGAATAACACCTTCTTGGTGTATGAGTGTTCTGCCTAATAATGGCATTCTATATTCTTCTTGTGTATTATTTAATCTAAAATGAATTAATGAGCGTGCTATGTTATTTGGTTCTACAATTTTAGAGTAAGGTGCTATTGGTGTATCTGGATCAACACAAACACCTAAACTAACCTCACCTTGATAATCTCCAAATGCAAATCTAACAGGTCTGTAGTCACAATGTCTATCTTGACTGTGGCAGTGCGCACAATTAATGTCTAAGTAACCTCTAATTCTGTCGTTAAGTGTTGAGGTAGGATCTTGCCAATTAGAAACCGTATTAATAGTGTTGGGTAAGTTGTCCTCTAAATAACCAATTTCTATCCATTTTTGTAATTGATTTTTAACACCATCAGCGTAAGCTAAATCTTTATTAAGGTTTTGGGGTTTTGGACCAATTGGGATGGAATTAATTTCAGACTTGTGGCATGTAAAGCATTCTGCAGCAGAAGGAATCCTGTAAGTGGTGTTTCTTGTTACTCCGTTTTCAATAAAAGTAACATCCGTATAACTTCCGGATAAATCAATTTATGCTTCTGTTTGATTGTCATTCCAGATGTAATTTGCAAATTTCCAACCTTGGTTGGATTTATACATTAATCGTGTTTCAATAATCCTTGGTAGATTATTTGGTAAGGTATTTTGGTAGTAAAAGTTTTTTATAAAAACAGTACCATCAGGAAAATTTAAAATGGAATAATCATTAACATAAGTTGCCTTTTGGTTTTCTGGCATCCATATAAATCTTTTTTTGTGCGCGTAATCTGTAAATAACGAATTAATAGGATGATATGGCAGAACGCCCAAAACAGGAGATAAGTCTTTAAGATTGCCTTCAAAAAAATGGTATTCTGATAAAGTGTTAAAAGGAGTTGCTTCTGGATTAAAAATAACAGGAGACGTTGCTGCACTTTGTTGTATTGGGACATACGTTTCTTCTGAGCTACAAGAAAATTGTAGCAAACCAGAAAAAATAATAACTAATAAGGTTGCGTAGTTTTTGACCATATAAAAATATATATGGTCACTAATATATAAATTAATTGTCCCAAAAATGGGAATAACTTAATGAATTTTAGCTTGTTATAATTTAAACTAGCTTGTTTTTTACTAAATATTCTGCAATCTGAACTGTGTTTGTAGCTGCTCCCTTACGTAGGTTATCACTAACAATCCACATATTAATAGAGTTTGCTTGAGATAAATCACGTCTAATACGTCCAACAAAAACCTCGTCTTTACCATTAGCGTATAATGGCATTGGATAGGTGTTTGTATCTAGATTATCTTGTACGACTACACCTTCGGTTTGGCCTAAAAGCGTTTTAACTTCAGCTAAATCAAAATCATTTTCAAATGCAATATTAACAGACTCACTATGTCCACCAGCTGTTGGTATTCTAACTGCAGTAGCTGTTACAGCAATAGTGTTATCGTTTAATATTTTTTGAGTTTCGTTAACCAATTTTAATTCTTCTTTGGTGTAACCATTGTCTTCAAATACGTCACAATGCGGAATTGCATTTTTAAAGATAGGATAGTGATATGCCATTTCTCCTTTAACGCCATTTAATTCATTTTCTAGTTGTTGTACTGCTTTTACTCCTGTACCAGAAATGGATTGGTAAGTTGAAACGACTATTCTTTTAATTTTATATTTTTTATGAAGAGGAGCCAAACACATGACCATTTGTATGGTTGAGCAATTAGGATTGGCTATAATTTTATCGTTTTTTGTAAGTTGATTTGCATTAATCTCCGGAACCACAAGTTTTTTATCCTGATCCATTCTCCAAGCCGAAGAATTATCAATCACAGTTGTGCCTACTTCTGCAAATTTTGGAGCCCATTCTAAAGATGTACTTCCTCCAGCCGAAAATAAAGCAATATCTGGTTTGGCATTTACAGCATCTTGTAAGCTAACAATTGTATAGTCTTTACCATTAAATGAAAGCGATTTACCTACAGATCTTTCTGATGCTACAGGTATAAACTCTGATATAGGAAATTGTCTTTCTTCTAATACTTTACGCATAACTTCTCCAACCATTCCGGTTGCTCCAACTACAGCTACTCTCATTTTAAAATACAAATTAAATTAGAGGCTAAAATTAGGGTATTTAACTAAAGAAATAATATAAAAAGTATTAATTTTTTCGTAAAAATATGAGCATAAAAAAACCGATTTTAAATTCAAAATCGGTTTTTTATGATAATACTAATAATTAGATTACTTTTTTAAAGCATCTCTAATTTCCATTAATAATTCGTTATCAGTTGGTCCTGCTGGTGCAGCTGGTTCAACTGGTTTTTTAGTTTTGTTATATGCTTTTACAATTATAAACATGATAAATCCAACAATTATTAAGTTAATTATTGTGTTAATCCAGCTACCATACATGATTGCATTTTCTGGTTTTGTAACAACACCAGCTGCATCTACTACTGCTTCATCAAGTACAAGTTTTTTAGCAGCAAAATCAATTCCTCCTGCAAAATGTCCAACAAATGGCATAGCCACGTTGTTTACAAATCCATTAATTACTTGGCCTAATGCTCCAGCCATAATTACAGCAACCGCAAATTCAATTACGTTTCCTGTCATGATAAAATTTTTAAATTCTTTAAGCATAATTTTAATATTTTAATGTTAGTTAATATTAATGATATTCGAATTTAGTTAAAATTTTAACATAATTGATGTTTGTCAAATATATGTAAATGACATTTATCGACGAAATACACGTTTTACACGTTGAGATATGGCTGTAATTAATTCGTAGGAAATAGATTGTACATTTTCTGCTAAAGCCTCAGCAGTATACTTTTCATCAAATACAATAACTTCGTCACCTTCATTACAATCTATGGAAGTGATGTCTACCATAATCATGTCCATACAAACATTACCTAGTATATATGCTTTTTGGTTATTAATGGTTACAAATCCATTTTTGTTACCATATTGTCTTTTAATACCATCTGCATGACCTATTGGTAACGTTGCAGTTTTTGTATCTGTTTGTGCTATAAAAGCTCTGTTATAACCTAAGCTTTCTCCTTTTTTTATATGATGAATTTGTGAGATGTTTGTTTTTAAAGCTGCTATTGGTTTTAGGTGTTTGTTTACATTTGGATCGTTACCAAAACCGTTTAATCCAATACCACTTCTAACCATATCAAAGTGTGCTTCGGGATAATTTATTATACCAGATGTATTACAAAGGTGTAAAAATGGCCTGTAGTCTAATTTAGCATAGACTTGTTTGTATATTGTTTTAAAATGCTCTATTTGAGATACAGTAAATGCTTTATCATCCAAGACTTCACTTTCTGCTAGATGAGAGAATAAACTGGTGATGTGTACAGCTTTGGTTTTAGATACTGTTTCAGTTATTTTAGAAATATCCTCCAAGCCAAAACCTAATCTATTTAATCCAGTGTTAAATTTTAAATGTACAGGATAATTGTGTTGCTTATGAGTTTCTGCGGAAGCGATAAAAAGGTCTAAAACTCTTTGTGAATATAGACTTGGCTCTAGGCAACGTGTAATAATGTCGTCAAAGCTTAAGGGTTGAGGATGTAATACTAATATTGGTGTTGTGATTCCTGCATCGCGTAAAGCAACACCTTCATAGGTATAGGCAACTGCAAAATAATCAATTTCTAATTCTTGAAGATATTTTGCGACTTCAATAGCGTCACTACCATAAGCAAAAGCTTTTACAACTGCTAAAAATTTAGTGCTTCCGGATAGTTTTGATTTTAAAAACTTAAAATTATGTTTAAGTGCCTTTAAGTCTATTTCTAAAACTGTTTCTTGAGCCTTATTCATTAGAGATTTTAGGTTTAATTTTAATCTCCTCAGCAGCTTCAACCTTCATGTCTTTTACTTTTTCTCTAAGGGTTGCTTTATAATACGCAGCTCTGCTTAGTGGCTCATACTCTTCAGTTTCGCCTAATAATACAAGGTTGTCATTAGCAGATTTTCTAAAACTATATTGTGCTAGATTTCCGGTTCTGGTACAAACAGCGTGTACTTTTGTAACATATTCTGCAGTTGCCATTAAGTATGGCATTGGACCAAAAGGATTACCTTTAAAATCCATATCTAAACCAGCAACAATAACACGTATCCCTTTATTTGCTAAGTCGTTACAGACACGAACAATTTCGTCATCAAAAAACTGAGCTTCGTCAATACCAACTACATCACAGCCATCTGCAAGAATTGGAATATTAGCTGCAGCAGGTACAGGAGTGGATCTAATCTCGTTAGCATCGTGTGAAACTACCATTTCATCATCATAACGTACATCAATTGCTGGTTTAAAGATTTCTACTTTTTGTTTAGCAAATTGAGCGCGTTTAAGTCTTCGGATTAACTCTTCAGTCTTTCCAGAAAACATTGATCCACAGATGACTTCAATCCATCCAAATTGTTCTTTTTGATTTACTGTATTTTCAAGAAACATTTTGTAAATTTAGCACTAAAACGTAAAGCATTTACGTTTTGTATAAAGGTGGGTCAAATTTATTAAAAATCAAAAGGCTAACTTGCAATTAATTCAAAAATTATAAAAAAAAATAAAACCATGAAGAAGAAATTAGAATCAGAATTAATGAGTATTGCACACAGGATTCTAAAACTAGTTGGTAAAGAAGACGTTAATAGGATGCATGCAGAAGTTGCTGTTTTATATGAAAAGTTAACCGTTTTAAAATTTGCTAACGAGAACTTTGAAGATAGCATTCCAACGATTGGTAATGACTCTTCATTTTTTGACATGTTGGATTCTGCCTTCAATAATAAAGTAAGTGATAATATAGAAGTCGATGATAAAACTTATATTAATTTAGACGATGCTGATCAGGATGATATTATGGAGCCTGTCATGGAAAAAATTAAAGATATGGTTGCCCAAATGCCACAAGAAACACATCAAGTTGATGATCTACTAGATTCGGTTTTACCAAAACATAACTATGCTAAAAATGATTTTGAAGAAATAACTGCTGGTTTTGATGAGATACCTGTTTTTGATCCTGTATCTAAATCTGATGTAAATGAAAAAAAGAGTTTAAACGATAAATTAAAATCTGGCTTAAATATAGGACTAAACGATAAGTTGGCTTTTATTAAACATTTATTTGATGGTGAACCTGATGATTATAATAGGGTTTTATCGCAACTAAATACAACTACAACATTAGACGAAGCTGAAAATTTAATTAATAATGTGGTTAAACCAGACTATAATAATTGGATTGGTAAAGAAGATTACGAAGTCCGTTTTATGGAAATTATCGAAGCTAGATTTAAGTAGTTTTTAGGTTAATAATACTTTAATTTTATTAAATGAAACAAACGTCTATTAAGACCTTATTATATTGGATTGCTACAATTTTAGTTTGTGTGATATTTTTATACTCAGCACAGATGTATTTTTTTAATACAAGTATGGTAGAAGGCTTTTTTAAAGGACTAAATTATCCAACCTATTTAGTAATTCCATTAGCAATAGCCAAAATACTTGGTGTTGTTATGATTTTATGGCGAAAAAATAAATGGTTAACAGAATGGGCTTACGCTGGATTTTTCTTTGATGCTTTGTTAGCAACAGTAGCACACTACAATGCAGGACATGGTCTTTTTGGTATGTCTTTTTATGCTGTTATAATAGTTTTAATCTCTTATTTTTTAGGGTTATCGGTTCGTCAAAAAAACAAACTAATAGTTTAAATATATATATCCTACCAAAGGATTTTTTATTGTTGAAATACTTAACACATAATAATAAGTGCCAACAGGTAACACTTTGTTTTGATTAAAAGGACCTTGATTTGGCATTCCGTTCCAGTCATTAATATAATTATTACTTTGGTATATTAATGTACCATATCTATTGTATATTTTTAAATCATTATTTGGATAGTCTTCAATGCATGGTATTACAAAGGTGTCATTTACCATATCACTTCCAGGAGAAAACCCTTTAGGGATTTGTAAACAATCATTAACAGTAATCATTGCCCAATCCTGATTATTTGTGTCATTTCTATCAATCTCTAAAACTTCAGTTAAAGTAGCTGTGTTTAAAAGATTATTGGAAGATATAACTTGAGCTGTTATAGTTAAACTCTCTGATTGATTTGGTAGTAAGTGACTTATACTCCATAAAAACGAATTTACATCATAATTTCCAAAGCTGGTGTTAGCAGTTATAAGCTGATAGCCAATTGGGAGTTTTTCAAAAATCAAAATATTTGTAGCTTCGGTAGTTCCAACATTACTAGCGCTAATGGTAAAAGTAACCTCTTGACCAATAGAAGTTTGCGTTGGAGTTACAGATTTTAATACTTCAATATCAACATTAGTAGTATCCTCTAAAACAGTTAATGTTGCATCTGCTTGAGAGCTATCAATATTATTTTGATTGCTAAAATTGCTACTGCTATTATTGTATATACCTTCCATTGTAGAGGTGACCAAAACCGAAAAACTACAACTTGCCACACCTGCTGGAATAATTAAGTCAGATACGCCAACAAATGTTCCGCCTAATGAGCTAGTAAATGTTGCAGTACATCCATTACTATCTGTCCAAGATATTGGACCTACTATAGTTAATCCAAGAGGCAAATTGTCTGTAAAGGTTATATTTGATTGCGCTGCGTTACCAGAAACATTAAATACTGTAAACTCTAATTGACTTTGTTGACCTACAATTATTTGGTCTGGAGTAAAGGTTTTTAAAACCGTTGGAGCAATAACTTGCATATTGCTAATTGACAGATTGGTATCGGGAGTTAGCTCGTTATTTTCGTTAATGTTGGCTATGGCTTGTGCAGTATTTGTAAAAGCACCACCATAACTTGGTGCTGTTACCGGAATTGCTATTTGTATAGTGGATCCGCCTTCCATATTTGTAATATTACCAGAAATAGTATTACCAGAAATATTAAATGCGGACATGCAGGATGCTATGCCTGAAGTCACAATACAAGATGGTGTTCCGTTTATTGTAAATTCTGGACCTAATATATCTTCAAAAGCAATATTTGTTGCGTTTGAACTTGTGTTACTATTTGTGATGTCTATTATCCAATTAAATGTACTATTTACACCAACAGAGGTAAATTCGGGATAGGTCTGTACAACGATGTCAATGCAAGGAGCTAGATATGTAATAACGTGGTCTCTATTGTTGAGTAAATCAATTTCATTGTTATAATCTACGCTTTCTATTGAAACATTATTTCTTACAATAATAGGATCTGTGCTACACTCTGGTTGCCAATCTACAACCACTTCATAGGTTATTGAGCTTTGCGCAGGAAGTACCACATTTTCTTCAGGAGTAATTTCCCAAAAAACATCGTTTTCTCCTGCTTCAGGAATACCATCCTGAAACTCTCCGATGTTAGCATTAATAATATCATAACAAGTGGCAGTACCTGTGGTACTAATACAATTTACAGAAATTAATGTTCCTGATGAGGCTTCAGTAATAAAATCACTTAAATAAATTATAGAATCTACATTGCCATAATTAGTCGCCACAACTTGATATGTGACTTCTCCCCATTCTATTGTGTTTGTTGGTGTTAAACCACTTGGTAAAACTGGGTTTGTCTGTTCTTTTGTAATATTAAGCATAACAGTTTCGGCAGGATCACATTCCTCTAAAGGAGGTAATAACAAGAAATCACTATCAGCATTATTTCCAATATTTGGATCAATAATAGTGCTTTCTAATAAATTTACACCACTTCTAACGTGTACCAAAGTATTATCGTCTAATTGTATCGAGCAGTCGTCAGGTTCAATAAATACTACAACAGTAGTTACTGTAATTGTAGTGTTAGTGGGTAGGAAAAATTCGCTGCTTTCCCAAAACTGATCCTGATCAGTTAAAGTAAAATCTGTACAGGCAACAGGACCTGTGGTAGCATCACAATTTATGGATATAATGTCCCAATCGGTATTTAAGGTTAAATTTTGAAGAAAAAAGCGCATATAAGCATCTTCAGGACCCATATTACAAATAGTGGTTACAAAAGTTACTTCTTCGTTCCAATTAATTTCTGCTAAAGGATCAGGATTAGTTTGTATAGTAGTTATACATAAATCCGTCATGTCGCAAAGGTTTCCTTGTGGTAATGGATTAGTAATTATGTTGGAACTATCTGAAGATTGATTGATATCAGAAGGGATAAACGTTAGTTCGATTAAACTTGATAATTCTAAATTGGCAAGCTGTATCGCACATGTTGGATCTAAAAAAAGGACTTCCATTTCAAAAGTTATAGATCCTCCAGGTGTAAACTCGATAGGTGTTGTAAAGGTAAAAAAAGGTTGATACGATGTAATCCCAACTGTTACACCTGCATATGTTGAGGTGTCAGGACACAGCACACCAGCAGTAGTACTAATGCAATTTAAACTATTAAGTTGTATTATGGGTACACCAATTAAAGGTCCAAAAGGATTATCAAATCTACTTATAAAGCTTTGTAATGGAAAAGGGATGTCACTATTATTTGTAATAGTAAATTGATAAGTTATAGTTTGGTTCCAATCACTTATTGAAGTGCCTGAAGTAGGTGAAATTTGATTGTAATCAACTGTAAAGTTAATTGGAGGTTCGACTATGTCAATAGATATAACAGACGTGTTGTTGGATAAGTTATTATCCGTTGTGCCTTCAGGCGGAAAAACTGTGGCGTTGGTAGCAACACCTCCAGGAGTTAAAGAGGCTTTAACAACAACCTTTAATTGTACACTGCTATTTGAGGGTAGGTTTGCAATTGCACCAGATATTGTGTTTCCGCTTAAAGTAATTGGTGTAATTGGACTGGCTCCACCAGTTTGATTTTGACTATTTGTGCTTAAAACCGTTAAGTTAGGATTTAATGTTTGTGTAAAAGTTGCATTAGTAACATTACCTCCCGAATTAAAAATGGTAACAATATATTGAAAATCTTGATAAATATTGACTTGCGAAATTGAACTGCCAGATAAGTTTTGCGCAGCAACTACTATTGATAAATCTGTGGTTTGCGCTTTGCTTATTAAGAATGATAAACAAAAAACAAGTAAGCAAAACGATTTTTTCATGGTTGGTTTATTAATAGATGTCTAATTTACTAAAAGGTTGCTTCAACTCTCTCAAAAAGATTGTAAATTTGAATAAGAATTCAGAGAAAACATGAGTAAATTATATATAGTCCCAACACCAATTGGTAATCTTAAAGATATGACATTTAGAGCTGTAGAGGTTTTAAAAACAGTCGATTTAATTTTAGCAGAAGACACACGTACCTCAGGAAAGTTATTAAAACACTATCAGATTAGTACGCAAATGCAAAGCCACCATATGCATAACGAACATAAAACGGTAGATAATTTGGTCCAAAAATTAAAAGCAGGAACCACTGTTGCATTAATTAGTGATGCAGGTACACCAGCCATTTCTGATCCAGGATTTTTATTAACTAGAGCTTGTGTAGAGCACGATATTGAAGTAGACTGTTTACCAGGTGCAACAGCATTTGTTCCAGCATTGGTTAACAGTGGTTTTCCTAACGATAAGTTTGTTTTTGAAGGGTTTTTACCAGTTAAAAAAGGACGTCAAACCAGACTAAAACTATTAGCCGAAGAAACCAGAACCATCATTTTTTATGAAAGTCCACACAAATTAAATAAAACCTTAGGTCATTTTTGCGAGTATTTTGGAGAGGACAGACCAGTATCAGTGTCTAGAGAACTAACTAAATTATACGAAGAAACAATTCGTGGAACCGCAAAACAGGTTCTAGAACATTACACCAATAAACCACCAAAAGGCGAAATTGTAATTGTTGTAGGCGGAAAAAGTAAATAAAATATAGGATAAAGATGACAATAAAAGCATTTAAATTAAAATTAAAAAACACACCAAATACTATCGCTTTCGCGGAAACTATGCAAGTTGTGGACACATATTTTGATTTTACACCAACAGCTTTTACAAATGGTTTGGTGCAAAATGCTGCAGGAGAAAATTCAGGTTCATGCAAAGTATTTGCTTTTGCAAAAGCAGAAGCTTTATCTAAAACCGAAACCTTGGCATGTTTTGGCCAGTATTATTTTGATGAGGTTTTGAAAGACCCAAACGGAACAGGTCATCAAAATATTAGAAGCTTTATTAAAACAGGTTTTGAAGGTTTACATTTTAATAAAAACCCATTATCTAAAAAAAGTTTATAACCATTAGTGCAAAAACTATTAGATAAAATATCGGAATGTACTATTTGTAAAGCCTATTTGCCATTAGGTCCTCGTCCAGTGGTTACAGCTCATGTAGACTCTAAAATTATAATCATTGGTCAAGCACCAGGCACAAAAGTTCATGACTCAGGAATCCCTTGGGACGACCAAAGTGGTAAAAAACTTAGACAATGGTTAAATGTAAGTGATGCAGAGTTTTATAACATTAAAAATTTTGCTATCGTACCAATGGGATTTTGCTATCCTGGTAAAGGAAAAACAGGTGATTTACCGCCAAGAAAAGAATGTGCTCCTGAATGGCATGAAGCAATACTTAAACAAATGCCAAAAGTTAAGTTGGTAATACTTGTTGGTGCCTATGCGCAAAAGTATTATTTA
>Ga0105356_10001555_pt1 | contig 22789 bp, 21 predicted proteins | sample GOMGulsemesocosm_3_FD_83502 | JGI IMG/M metagenome (GOLD analysis project Ga0105356, IMG submission 83502) | Methane-oxidizing microbial communities from mesocosms in the Gulf of Mexico - GOM9D Gulf of Mexico | ecosystem: Environmental > Aquatic > Marine > Cold seeps | place: Gulf of Mexico... | reverse complement strand
ACCATTGATGCTTCTGAGCTGAACGCAGCAGTTGATCGAGTGTATTCCATTGATGAGTTCCAACGTGTTAATGCTTATACCTTGTTAGAACATGGTGAGAAAATACTACATGTAGAGGCAGAAAATAAGTCTTGGGGGCCCAACTTTTTAAAATTTGGTATTGGTTGGGAGGATAATTTTGATAATCAATCTGACCTAAACTTCGATGTTGCTTATATCATGCGTGATCTGACAGATTATGGTGGCGAGTGGCGATCCCAATTAGAGTTAGGAGCACAGAAAAAATTTGATACTGAGTTCTATTTACCATTAGATGAGCAAAGAAATTTTTATAGCACTAGTCGCTACCTTTATCGATCTTTCGAATGGGACTTTTTCTTAAAAAATACACCATCAATCCCAATTGAGCAGAGCTTTAGCTCTATTTCTCAAGGTATTGGCTATAACTATACCCAGCAAGGTTTTACTGAAGTTGGTTTGACTGGTGAGATTGGGGAGTTTAACAATGAATATTATCTGGTTAAGCAACTTAATTATTCATCGTATGGTGGTTACTTTAAATTTGGCTTTGATACTTTAGATAGTATAAGTTTCCCAACAAAAGGGACTTATTTAAAAGTAGATACTTTTTTACGCAAAGAGAAAATCAAAGATCATGCCGTTTTAGGTGAGTCGGGTGGCCCAACAACTTCTCTTTTTCTTGATGTGAACTGGAAATCGGCCCTTAATTTTGGCAATCATAGTATTGTTGCCAAAGCATCTTATGCAGAAACGGTAACTGAAAGTGGTGACGAAAGTGTTTACTTTTCTCAATTAGGCGGCTTTCTAAACCTATCAGGCTATAGTAGGGGGGCTTTGACTGGGTCAAAGAAAGTTTTCACTGCGGGTATCTATCAATTTGATTTAGGCAAGAGCTTTTTAGAGCTTGAAAACCTTCCTTTGTATTTGGGCATAAGTCTTGAAACGGGCAATGTTTGGCAGGAGGGTGATGCGCTAGAAGAAAGTGATTTGATTCTTTCAAGCGCAATTTTTCTAGGTCTGGAGTCAATGCTAGGGCCTGTTGCTCTAGGCTATGGACGAGCTAATACGGATTCTCAAGCGTTTTACTTTTATCTCGGTAAAAACTTCTAACGGTCTAGGAAGGGCTTTTAGATAGTAAACTCTGCAGTATAAAATGAACAGCAAAGCTCAATAATATTCGGCTTTGCTGTTTCTCTAACCAATAACCGTTTCGAATCAATTACCACTTAGAGCCGTCAACAAAGCCCTTGCTGCCTTGTTTGGCTAAATAAGCGGCCTCTAATTCAGTATCCTTTCGATCTAAGCGACTATTACGATGTGGAAAACGATTAAACATTAAGATGATTTGGTAGTGCTCGATGCCTTTTTGCAATGCATTTAAAAAAGCGTAGCGATGTTCTGAATGTTCATTAATATCTTTTAGATAATCTAGGGACAGGGCTTGGGATGCTAGGTTTTCGTGATGCATTAGTGGATAAACGACAAAGAGTTTTTGATATCCCGTGAAATAATAATCAGAGAAATCTTGCTCGATATTTCGCTTTACTGCTGCACGGCTTAAGTGGTCGTATTGATACGATTTTTCACTGCCGCGAAACATATTACGGGTAAATTGATCGAGTAGCAGTATATAGGCAAGACTTTCATAGGGATTGTTCTCTATATCCCATTCGAGCTGATTATTAATTGCTTTTTCAAAGGTATTCATAAAGCGTTCGCGAATGATGCGGTCAGTTTCTTTACTGCCTTCAATCCCTGTTGGGCCATGCGGAAACCACTTGTCATTGTATTTTCCTGTGCCTTTGCTCGTCATGTCGTCATCCCATTCTTCAAACCAAAAATATAAAATATCTTTTGCTTCGGAGTTAGCTTGTAGCAAGAATGATTGCTGCGTTTTAGCTTGTGCAGGGCTAAGGTCTGCTTGGCTAAAGCTGGCTAGTAACAAGAAAATAAGCGCGAAGGTTATTCGTAGTGATCGAATCATGGTGTATTCCTTTATCATTGACAGTGAAGAATAAAATCCAAGTGGATAAAAGTCCATTGTTAAGTCAGGTGGCAATTGAAGATAAGTCGAGTATTAAACTGAACGATAAGTTTGGCGTTCAGTTGGATTGCTTGACTTGAAAACAGCCTTTCGATTAAATCGCGGCCATTGTAATGTTAAGTCAAAGTTTATCGATAGGGGTTTTCATGAGCAGTTCTGCAAAAATGTTATGGGCACTGGTTTTTGGTGTCATAACGGGCCTATTATTTGGTGAAATGGTCGCTTGGATGAGTGTTATTGGTAATAGCGTTATTCTTCTTATGCAAATGACGGTATTCCCTTACATAGTCGTGTCTTTGGTCGGAGGCATTGGCAAGCTAACAAAAGACAGTGCGAGCATGCTGTTTAGCCGTTCAGGTATTGTTATGCTCTCCTTATGGCTGTTGGGGTTAGTCGTTATCTTCTTAATGCCCTTTGCCTTTCCTGAAATTGAATCAGCTTCTTTTTTCAGTACCAGCTCCATCGAAGAACCAACGGAAGTAGATTATTTTAAGCTGTATATTCCATCAAACCCCTTTGAATCGATGGCTCAAGGTTATGTGCCTGCGATGGTGCTATTTAGTATTGCGATGGGCTTAGCTTTAATTGGTATGAAAGGTGAGAGCAAATTACAGATTTTAACCTTTATGAGTACTTGCACGGATATTTTCTCTCGCATTACTCAAGGCTTAATTAAGGTTTTACCCATCGGTATTTTTGCTATGTCGGCGAGTGCGGCAGGTACGATGGGGATAGAGGAATTTGCCAGTATGCAGGTTTATCTGTTCAGTATGTTTGTTATGTGTGGCTTGTTGGCGTTTGGGGTATTGCCTTGGGTTATTTCATCTTTAACGCCTTTGAGCTTTGCTGATTCGTTGCGTATTTCAAAGTCTGGGGTGGTAACTGCGTTTGCTACCGGTAATGTATTTATTGTTGTGCCTGTGATTATTGAAGAGTGTAAGCAAATAATGCGTGAGTACGATGCATTAGACGAAGAGGGGGCTACCATGATAGATATCTTGGTGCCGATTGCTTTCTCTTTTCCAAACATCGGTAAGCTTACGGTTATTCTGTTTGTCTTTTTTGCCGGCTGGTTCAGCGGCAAACCTGTTGATTTAGCCGGCGCGGGTTCACTGGCAGTCAGTGGTTTATTATCGTTGTTTGGCAGTGTTTATGTGGCGATTCCATTTATGTTGGAGCTTGTCCATTTGCCAGCTGACCTGTTTCAGTTATTTGTTATGTCGGGTTTTATTACGGGCAAGTTTGGTTCAGTGGTAGCGGTTATGAATCTCTTTGCTCTGACGCTTATTTCTATCGCAATGTTTCAAAAAGTTGCCCGCTTTGGTCCTGCTAGTTGGCTGCGATTAGTCATTGGATTAGTTGTGGGTTGTGCTGTGGTAATTGTTTCTGGTCGCATGTTGATGGAGGTATTTATCGATAAAGACGTAAATACCAGTGAGGTGATTGCCAATATGAGAGTTGCAGATGATGTTTCAACTAACGTTTCTCGTGATTACCCTGTACTGGGTGAAACTCAAGTTCAGCCATTGGCGAATATAGCAGCAATTAAAGACAGGGGAATGCTTAGGGTCGGTTATCGCCCGAGTAACGTGCCTTTTAGTTATTATAATAATCGCGCAGAGCTGGTGGGTTTCGATGTCGAAATGGCGACCATGCTAGCAAAAGACTTAGGGGTGGAAGTTGAGTTTATTCCGTTTAAAAAAGGCAAGATGGCAGATGCGTTGGATAATGGTTTTTTTGATATTGCTATGTCGGGTCTCGCGATGAGTATTCAGCAAATGCAGGCGGTTAATTATACAGCGCCAGTGATTGAATTGAATCGTGCTTTGGTTTTACCTGATCATAAGTTAAAGAGATTTAAGAATCTGGATGAAATCAAAACCATGCAAGGAATCACGGTTGCTTATGCTGAGCATGATGAAAAAATAAATGAGATTCGAGAATCATTGCCCAATATCGAATTTAAAGAAATCTCAGGTTACAAACGTTTCTTTCAACAGAAAAATGGTCAGTATGACGCGCTCATTATCAGTGCTCAGGCAGGTTCTGCATGGACATTATTTTATCCTGATTATGGGGTCTTATTATTGGATAAAAGCGCTCGTTACCCAGTGGCTTATGGTATTGCTTGGGAAAACTCTGAGCTATTACGTTTTGTCGATAATTGGCTTAAATTACGTAAGGTCGATGGAAGTCAAGATAGGGCGTATAACTACTGGGTGCTCGGTCAGAATGTGATTGAAAAGACGAAGCGTTGGTCTGTGGTTAAAGACGTATTGCATTGGCAGGGAGGCTAGCTTTTGAATCTCAGGAATACTACCGAGCAGTATCGAACTGCTCGGTATGAAGTTGAACGTTTAATCGCATTTAGAAGCGGAAGTTGACACCTGCTTCGACACTGTATTCATCTACAATCATAGAACCTGTACTTACTCTATGAGGGCCATAGGTGTATTGCACGTAAGGTGTAATTTTATCGGTTGCATTAAACGCTAAGGATACTTCATGACTATTACGGTTGTCGTCAATATCATACGACTGTAATCCTGAATCAGTGATGCGGTCGTGGTGCAGGGTATAACCTAGAGTGAGTTTCTCTTTTAGAGTAATGCTGGCCCCAACCGCCGTTTTCCATTCTTGCTGGTCGAGTAACTCTTCTTGTATACCTAAACCAAGGTCGCTGTTTGCATCGCGCCATTCATAGGAGGTATCAGCGAAAACCAAGATGGACGGGTTTAATTTCATACTGGCAAATACACCGGCAGTTTTAACATCACTATGATCCGTTTTTCCGTAGCCGATATAAGGTTCGATGTAGCTTTTACCTAAGTTAAAGCCGTGACCTGCGCTGACTTCTAAAAAGCCTTCGCTATCCATTTTCGTCGATACACGAATATCATCTGTTAACTTCAGGGTGCCAGAAAATGTGCTGATGTAATCAGAGTCATTGTCTTTTTGTCTTGCTACGCCAACATCAATATTATTTTCAATGCGCTCATTGCCCAATTTGGCTTGCGCTAGTGGAGCTGAATCTGCCATAGCTGCGACAGGAAGTGCTGAGCAAATAGCACCTGCAATTACAGTTGTTTTAATGTTAAAAGTTATCATATTACCTACCTGCGTTAAAAATTAATAATTTCTGTGATACGTGAGATTTCTAAGCCAATAATTATCTGGCTAAGCAACAGGGCTACATTAGACTTTTGATTGAGCTATCACCAATGCCAAAGCGTTATGATCGTCATAAATAAAAATCATGACGTAATTTGGATGAAATACATGTCTAAGGTTATTTATTTGGCGGGCATACCAAGCCGTGTTGAAAATACTTGGTATGCTTTTGAATATACATCACTGGTTAAAAACGGAAGTTAATTCCAGCTTCGAAGCTGTTGGAATCTTCGATGACAGATCCTTGATTTACACGGTGAGGGCCATGAGTGTATTGAACGTAAGGCGCAATCTCATTTGTTACGTTAAATGCGACTGAGAGTTCGTGGCTATTACGATTGTCGTTTTCATAAGATAATGCGCCTGAATCAATAATTCGATTGTGATGAAAGGTATAACCCATGATTAGTTTCTCATTGAGGGTATAGCTGGCCCCAAGTGCTGAGCGCCATTCGTTTTCATCCAATAAATCTTCTTGTATGCCTAGGCCTAAGTCACTATTTGCAGTACGCCATTCATAAGAGGTATCAGCAAAGACCATTAACGAGTCGTTGATCATAATGCCAGCAAAAGCACCAGTAGTTTTAATATCAATAAAATCTGTTTTTCCATAGCTTACATAGGGTTCAATATAAGTCGAACCAATATTAAACCCATAGCCCGTGCTGAATTCTAAATACCCTTCACTATCCAGTTGTGTCGATACACGAATTTCATCTGTTAATTGCACGTTACCATAAATTGATCCGATGTAATCGTCAGAGCTATTTTGTTTGGATAGTTGGAAGTTAAAGCTACTTTCTACACGCTCGTTCCCTAGCTTAGCCTGATCAAGCATAACGGAATCAGCCATGGCAATGGTCGGGAGGGTTGTGTAAAAGGCTCCTGCGATTAATGTATTTTTAAGTGAAAAAGTTTTCATGTAAAGACCTGTGAATTTGAAATATAAAAAAGTTTAGGGGGTGATAAAGAGAAATTAGCTGCGTTTAAATTGTTGCTTTATACGTTCACGTAAGTTGTGTGCTTTTATTCTCATTTGGGATTTTTGTTGTTGGTTTAGACTGTTTTTGATGGCCCAAGGTTTTGGCGTGACAAGAGTGCCATTATCAACATAGAACTCATGGCGTTCGGTGGTGATTTTAATGCGATCGCCATCGGCTTCAAATTTCGCTAGTTGGTCACCATTTTTACCGTAAATCATTCCATCTTCGTGGTTAGCTGTGAGCCTTGTGGTGTGGTCATTAATTACAATGTGGTTATCTTCGTTGAGGCTAATGCGAAGTTCTTTATCCATACTCACATCATCAATTTCTATGGGGTGTGCAGGATCAATAGCAGGTGCATTGATTCCCCAACCAGTATCGATTTGTGCGCTGTCTTTATTTATGGTGACAATACCGTTGTCACTGACATAAAATGTGACGCTATTATTGCCATTGTCGTAGGTGTAGCCAGTCTTACCGTCACCATTACGAGATACCTTGCCAACCTTGTTGCCTCGATAATAAACATCACCGCTCTCTGGGCTAATCCAGCCGATTTTTTTGCCATTTATAAATACTTCTAACTCAGGAACCTGATGGTCAGAAAGTATGATTTGAATATGAGCAATTCCAAAACCAGGGGCATTATCGGTTGCAGGTATTTCAATTGGAGGTTCTTTGGGGATCTCGATAGGATGTACAGGGGTTGTAAAGTCGGCTGGGTTGACCGATCTGATTCTCTGCTCTTGATCCGTAGCCAAACTGTCATTATTTTCTTGTAATGGCGGAGCCATAGAGAATTCGTAATGCTCTTCTTCGGATTGCTCACTTGGTTGTGCTAGCGTCGGTTGGGCAATGGCAGCGGTTAATAATACGGCGCTAATGGCGCTGGCTAATTTTTTTCTTGATGAAAATCTCATCATATTTCCCTCATGGTCAAAGTGGTGAGCTGTCGCTCAGTTAATCGATGAGGTACTTTAGTTTGTAAATATAGTGATGACTAATGCTTGATTATCATGTCGGTCATAAGTTTTTGTTATGAGCGCTAGCTAGATTTAGAAAGCAAAGTGAATTCTTGGCTGATTTCTTCGATAAGCCACAACATCATTGGATTGGCACGATTACGGTAGTGATAAATCATGCTGATATCAGGTTTTGCTTGTATGGGGAGTTGATTTAGATCTAGCTCTAAAGCACGAACTTTATCCGCTTCTGTTATCTTAAGAAAACTAGAGGAGGGAAAGAGAATGTTTGTGTCTTGTATGGTGTCGATTATGGCTTTAGGTTGTTCGTTGCGTAAAACAATGTTGGCGTCTAGACCTAGTTGATCGAGGAGTTGTTCGGTGAGCGTAATGCGTCTATTCCAAGCTTGAGAAACCAGTGTTGCTATGGGATATTTTATAGCATCTTGTATGCTAATACTGTCACCTTGATAAGGATGAGTATGGCTACAATAAATGGTAAAGGCATCTCTACCTATAAAAGTATCAATCAGCTCCTTGCTACTCAGGTCAATTGGCTGGTAATTCAATCCGCAATGGATATCACCATTAATTATGCGTTCAGGTGTATCTAAGCGCCATATTTCGAATTGCAAGGTAAGGTCTGGTGCTTGAGCATGTAGTCGTTTAAATAATCGTTTGCTGATCACAGTAGCCAGAATTGGATTCATTGCTATGGTAATGGTTCCGCTAAGCTCTTTTGGGTCGAAGCCATTGTGGTAATTTATGGTATCAGCCAATAACTCCATAATTGGCGGAAGGCTTAATGCTAACTGTTCTGCTTTAGCTGTGGGCATGACGCCTTGTTGGCTTTTGACAAATAACTCGTCGTTAAATTGGTCACGCAGCTTTTGTAGTGAACGGCTTATCGCAGGCTGAGTTACGTTAAGGCGCTCTGCTGTTTTTCGTAAATTTAATTCTTGTGATAAAACTATGAATATTCGCAGTAAGTTTAGGTCTAGCTGTTTGAATAGGTCTTTGTTCATAGTGCTTTTTCTTCTAGCAGTTTGTCTTTCAGTGATTCACTTTTTAACGAATGACGGATGGAGTCCCAAGTAAAAAGAATCAGTCCTGCCCAGATAAAACCAAATGTAATCATGTCTTTAATTTCCATTGTTTCTTCATAAAGCGCTACTGCAAGAATAAACATTAAGCTTGGGCCAATATATTGAATGAAACCGATGGTGGTATATTGCAGTCGTTTTGCCGCAGCAGTGAAGCAGAGTAAGGGCAGTGTTGTCACTATGCCTAAGCCAATTAATAGGCTATTAATCGCAGTGGTATTATTGAATAAGTTTGAGCTTTCACTGCTTGGCATTAAATACCAATAAACGACTGCAACCGGAAGTAATAATAAAGCTTCTATCATTAACCCCGGTAATGATTCTACGTGGGTCTTTTTATGGATGAGTCCATATAATGCAAAAGAACAGGCGAGTAATAATGCAATAATGGGAAGAGAACCAAAAGCAATCAGTTGAATGAAAACGCCGAAGAAAGCAAGAGCTACAGCGATTCCTTGGCGCCGTCTAAGGCGTTCTTGCAAAAAGAAATAGCCCAGTAATACGTTGATTAATGGGTTAATGTAATAACCTAAGCTGGTATCTAACATGTGGTTATTATTCACTGCCCAAATAAATATCCCCCAGTTTGTTCCTAGTAGTGCTGTGCTTAGTAGCAACATCAATAAGAGTTTTGGCTGCTTAAATACGCTAATGACCTTTGGCAGCTGTTTACTGATAAGGGTGATGATCAGTAAAAAAAGCACTGACCACAATATGCGCTGAGTCAGAATTTCTTTGGCATCTATTTGGGTAATTTGTTTGAAATAAATAGGGGCGAGTCCCCACATTATAAAAGCGGCAAGAGCAAAGAGAATTCCTAATTGCTGCTGTTTATTATTAGGCATTAGAAGGTCCAGTGACCATTAATACCAATAAAATTTTGGCTTACCGTCGGTGTTACGGCAAGATTGCCTTCATAAGGATCGGTTAGCCAATATTGAATCCCCGTGGCGAGAGCAGCCCCCGCAATAACATCGCGCCAATAATGGTGTTCGTTTTGCACCCGAGATAAACCCACTAGACCTGCACCTATATAAGCAGGAAGGCCGTATTGCCAGCCGTAGCGGAATTGAAGGTAGGCCGCGCCTTGAGTTGCTGATGAGGTATGCCCAGAAGGGAAGCTATAGTCGCCGCCATTGGGACGTTCGGCATTGATTGCAACTTTTAAGCTGTGAGTTGCGACTATGGTATAGGCTGCACCTTCTAGAAACATGATAAAACCTTCATCATCATCCTTGGCTAATGCAATTAATCCCGCGGTTAGTGGAATCCCAATAGATCCTATGTCGGCCGCGGTGTCGCTTATTTCAGCATGTGTTGGCAAGGCAGTTATCAGGGCAGCGCAAAGCAGCCATGTTTTCAAACACCAAGAGGTTAAATTCAAAGGCTTATTCAGCATAAATAGGGTGTTTCGATGGTCAGGTATTGGAGGGTAATAATTCTAAGGATTTCTTTTAATTATGTCTATGAAGGAGTTGGCAGAGGTTGAAATAAACAGTCAACAACAGTAAGGTTGTGCCTATTTTACAGGGCTGAGGATTTAACGTGAAACATCGTAATATGGTTGTTGCCATGATGGCAATTTTTTTGACTGCGTGCGGAACTTTATCGAAAATTAATGATCCAGTAGAGGTTGTGGATGTTGTTGAGCCTGTCGTTGAAAGCGTGGAGCCGGTAGTCGATGTTGTTGAGCCTGAGTTAGAAGAGGCAAAGCAAGATGAGGTTGTTACACCTGCTTCTGATATGAAAATAATTGGACAGATTGAGTATGTTGATATCATGCCAGAAGGTATTCGTCAGAAGGGTCGTATTGATACTGGTGCAGAGACAACCTCTTTAGGTGTATCAGACATACAGTTTTTTGAGCGAGATGGTAATAATTGGGTGAAATTTAATGTACTTCACCGAATTACGGCTGAGGTGACTGAATTTGCCAAGCCAATAGAGCGAATGGTGTTGATCAAACGTCATGGAGCTGAGAATGTAGAGCGTCCAGTGGTTAATATGACATTGGCGATTGGCTCAATTAAACATACATTAGAAGTGAGCTTAACAGACCGTTCCAAATTTGAATTTCCTGTACTGATTGGCCGTAATTTTCTAGATGGAAAGATAGCGGTTAATGTTAGTCATAAGTTTTTAATGTTAGATAAGTAAGCGTTTTGAATTGGCCAATGGTTTGGCTATTAATTAATGGATTTATATTATGTCATCTGTTCGTCAGATTCAGTTTCTAGTTGCACTATTGGTCTCACTGGGTGTTGGTGCTGTTGCCTATAAACATCTGGTTTTAGGTTTTCCTTTATTCACTAACGATAAAGAAACGATTTGGAACCTAGAAGCTAAGATCACTTTTGATGCGGTAAACCCTGATGTCAAAGTCATGATTAATTTACCGGACGCCAATCCAGATCGTAAGATTCTATTCTCAGAAGTGCTATCTCCAGGCTATCAGTTTGAATTTCTTAAACAGTCTGGCGTGGATTATGGAATGTGGTCTGCGCAAAATGTAACGGGTGAGCAAACTATTTATATTCGCTCACAAACTTATTTTACGGGTGGTCAATCACAGGCAACGGGGCCTGATCAGCAGCTAATATCAATGGTTTGGAAAGATGGCGCTATTAAAGCGGCGCAGCAATTATTAGATTCAATTGAGAAACAAACAGATAAAGAACAGGTTAATAATAGCGAAAGCAGCGATACTCATGATCGTATTCGGGCGATAGGCCATGCACTTAATCGCGTATCAGATATTAATGCTGATGCATTACTGAAAGAATATTCTAAAGGCAAGGGGCGTCATTGGGTATTAGCCCAGCTTTTAACGTTAGATGGCTTTGATGCCCGTCTTGCACAAGGAGTTTTATTAGAAGACAAGCGTCGTAAGCAAAATATTCACCATTTTATTGAAGTTAATGATGGTTCCAGCTGGATGCTATTTGATGCTCGAGAAATTATGTTTGTAGAGTGGAGTCGTGCAATTCTAATGCAACGCGGTAATGAGCCTTTGTTAGATGTTTTTGGTGGTGAAAATTCAAAAATCAGCTTTTCTACTCTAAAAGAGCAACGCGGTGCATTTAGTGCTGCGGTTGAATCCGCTCAGCGTGACAGCAATCCCTTGGTCGACTTTTCTATTTATAGCTTGCCCATCGCAGAACAAAATACCTTCAAGTTATTGCTGTTGATTCCACTCGGCGCCCTAGTTGTGGTTATTTTACGTAATCTCGTTGGGATTCGAACGTCGGGTACTTTTATGCCTGTTCTCATCGCCTTATCGTTTTTGCAAACCAGTTTGTTATTGGGGCTCGTTTTATTCATTCTTGTGGTGAGTGTCGGTTTGGTGATGCGTTCGTACTTAAGCCGCTTGAATTTATTACTCGTCCCCAGAATCGCATCGGTACTGGTATTTGTAATTATCATTTACGCCGCGATTGGTATCTTTAGTTTTAAAATGGGATGGGACTGGGGTCTGAAAGTAACGTTTTTTCCGATGATTATTTTATCCTGGACGATTGAACGTATGTCGATCCTTTGGGATGAAGAAGGTGGTCATGAAGTATTAATTCAAGGCAGTGGCAGTTTATTGACCGCTTCAATCGCGTATTTATTAATGAGCACAGAAGTAATTGCCGATACCATTTTCTTATTCCCAGAATTATTATTAATCTTACTGGCAATTATTATAGCTATCGGTAGTTATAGCGGTTATCGCTTATCAGACTTGCGCCGCTTTGAATCTATGGAAAGGCTTTAATATGTGGGGTTTCGCATCACCTAAGCGTCTGCGGGAGCAGGGGATTGTCGGTATGAATAAACGTAATGTTTATTATATTGCTCAGCATAACCCTCGTCACTTATATCCGACAGTGGATGATAAATTACAAACCAAAGACTTATGTCGCGGTCATGATATTGATGTGCCTAAATTATTAGGTGTTTGTCGCATACAGCAGCACGTTAAAGAATTGGTAGCGTTTTTAGAGCCTTATGATCAGTTTGTTATTAAACCTGCCAAAGGCAGTGGCGGTAAGGGCATTCTGGTTATTAGTGGTCGTGATGGAGATGTTTTTTTAAAGCCCAGTGGTCAGCCTGTTACACAGGAAGAATTGCAACGCCATGTTTCTAATATTCTAAGTGGTTTATTTAGTTTAGGTGGCAAACCAGATAACGCTTTAATTGAAGATATGGTGCAGTTTACCGACGATTTTAACGGTTTCTCATACGAAGGCGTGCCGGATATTCGGGTTATTTTATTTAAAGGATACCCTGTAATGGCAATGACGCGGTTATCAACCCACGCGTCTGATGGTAAAGCCAATTTACACCAAGGTGCTGTTGGTGTTGGTTTAAGTATTAAAACAGGAAAGGCAGTCAGTGCGGTTCAGCATGACGCGCCGATTGAAAAGCATCCAGATACTGGTCGAATTTTAACTGAATTAGAAGTCCCTGGCTGGGAGCAGGTTTTAGTACTTGCAAGCCGAGCCTATGAGGTAAGTGGTTTAGGGTATTTAGGTGTTGATGTGGTTCTGGATCGTCGTCATGGACCACTGTTATTGGAATTGAATGCACGTCCTGGGCTTGCTATTCAGATGGCTAATGGCGCAGGGCTTGAACCTCGATTGAACTGGGTAGTTGAGCAAGAGAAGAAAGAAAAAGGTACGATATTCAGTGCAGAAGATAAAGTCGCCTTGGCGATGGCGGCTTTTGCTTAAATGCGTTATTTGTCTCTCTCTTTATTGTTTATCTTCGAACTTGCTTTCGGCAATGCGGATTTTGACAATATTAATGAAAATGCTCTTTTATCAGCAGCCTCGTATCGGGTGTTAGACAATGCTTCGGCTGTTATCCCCGACAGCGATTATAAATTAGTCCATCAGGCTACTTTGGATGAATCTGGGGTTAGCTATTTTTTAGCCAAAAATGCGGATCGCCAAGTACTGTCTTTTCGCGGCACGGCTAACTTAGAAAACGTGCTGGTTGATTTGAATGTATCGCTAACCTTGGATGCTAGGTTAAAAGTTCAGCTTCATAGTGGCTTTGCGGAAACTTCTTTAGCGGTACTTCAGCATGTGCAGCCCAGTTTGGATAAATCCATTCCAATAGTAACAACGGGTCACAGTTTAGGGGGCGCGGTGGCGGTAATTGTTGCTCTTTACCTGCAACAAGAGGGCTATGATGTGCAGCAAGTAGTGACCTTTGGTCAACCGAAGGTTACTAATGTTGGCGGTGCTGCAAGCTTTGAAAATTTTCCATTATTACGAGTTGTTACGGTTAAAGATATTGTGCCTTTGGTGCCTCCGATAAGCCCGCTGCAGTTACAAGATATGGATATTTATTGGCATATTGGTGAAGAAATAATTCTGTTGTCTGGTCAAGACTATTCGTTGGCTCGAGGTATTAAAAGCATGCTACGAGCAACAACGTTTACCTCGTCAGTACCCGATGAAAGTAATATCAAAGCCCATCAGATGGGGACGTATCTAGATCTAATTAATCAAAAAATAACGCTATCAAACGAAGTGCCGTACAAGTCTGGTGTAAATATCTTTGGCTTTAGTTTAGATTAGAGTAACTGAAAATCTGATATACTTAGCAGATAAGAATTAATAGGAAAGCAGGATGCAATCTGTTGAAGGTGCCAAACTTGTATGTGTTGGTGGTGGTCATGGTTTGGGTAGACTTTTATCTTCTTTGAAAGAGGGAGGTCCTAATTTAACCGGGATAGTTGCCACTACTGATGAGGGCGGCTCGACAGGGCGCCTGCGTGAAGAAGCTGAAACGATTGCTTGGGGAGATCTGCGCAATTGCCTTTCTCAACTATGTACTCTAGACGGTATCGGGCAATTATTATTTGAGTATCGTTTTCAAACTCAAGGTGAGCTTGATGGACATAACCTCGGTAACCTAATCCTTTTTGCTTTAGATCAGCTATCTGTTCGTCCTACTGATGCTATTCGCGTTATGCGGGATATGTTGAATATCAAATCCCATCTCTACCCTATGGCTGATAGACCCACAACCTTGATGGCGAAAACAGTTGCGCAGGAAAATCAAGATGCCAACATTTTAGTTGGTGAGCTTTCTATTGATGATACTGATGAAGAAATAGATCACTTGTATCTTGATCCTAAAGTCAATGCAGAGCATGAGGTTATCGCCACCATTGAACAGGCAGATGCGATTGTTTTGAGTGCAGGTAGTTTTATGACCAGCATTATGCCGTCACTGTTGGTTGAGAATATTTTACAGGCTATCAATAAAAGCAAAGCGCCTTTGATATTGGTGGTGAATATTAAAGAAGAAGAGTTAGGCGGTGATATTACTCTCACCTTTGCCAAGCAATTGTCCTTGTTGGAAAAAGCAGGTGTGCGTACTTTGGATCACATTCTATGGCCAGCGAATCGAGAGTTGTCGGTCGACCACTTTAATCAATATCCAATTAAGCAGATTGATATGAAGCCTTGTGAAAGAGGTCTGCATAATGAGCAGATTTTAAAATCCGCCGTTTTAAATTTGCTTTAACTCGGTTTTAACGCTGCTTATTTAATCTTCACCAAATACGCACTCTTCGTTCTCATCAAGCCATAGTGGGTATTTGGCCATGGCTTTGGCATATAAGCGAGTTTGCATCTGCTGCTCAATCCAAGCACGTAAAAGTGGATAGGGTGCTTGTTTAAACCACGCTTTATTGACCCGCGAGAATTGGCGAACAAATGGAATTAAGGCATAGTCGATAAGACCGGGTTTTTGACCGATGAAATTCCCTCCCGCTTCAATATTGTCGTCACATTTTTTAGATAATCTTTGCTCTAGTTCCAATATAAATACTTCGCACTTTTCACGCTCTTCTAATTCAGTGCCTGTGCGGAAACGTTTTGATTTTTTATAAATTTCTAGTTGTGGTTTGAATTCTTTATCATTACGTTGAATGAGTTCAATCATTGCGGCTAAGTCGCCTGGGCTATCTTTGTGTAATAAATCTTCAGGATCATTTTGTTGCAGTGCCCAAATCATAATATCTAGGCTTTCATCAATAACCCTTGCGTCAGGCAGTAATAATACTGGGACAGTGCCTTTAGGAGATACCGAAAGCATCTCTTCTGGTTTATTTTTCATCGTAATGGCGCGCAGCATTACTTGCTGCTGAGCCATTAATAATCCCATGCGGGCTCGCATGGCATAGGGGCAGTGTTGTAGCGAATATAATATAGGTAACGTCATAGGTGGTATTATAGCGCTAGTTAGCGATCATTTTTCCATAAATTTTACTAAGTTAGTCATCGCCATTTTTGCTACCTTATTTCGTAATAATGGCGTCCAGCCTAGCAATAACCCAGGGGCCCCTAAAGCCTGCCGACTCCAATTCCAGAAATTAAAGCGATCGATGTGCTTTATAACCAAACCGTCTTTAAATTCAAATTCCGCATCAATAATATTATGAACAAAGCGGCCTGTTTGGCTGAAACTGTATTTGGGTTCCCAATGCGCGGTTATGTTCCCTGCTTGCTCACTGACTGAAAACTCTAATGTCATATCTTTGCCCCGTTGGCAGAGCATATGCCACATGGCACCAATTTCTTTGCCTGAGAGTTCAAAGGCTTCGTCACGAAAATAAGCGTCTGAGTGATAGCATTTAGCCATAGTGGCGTAGTCTTTCTGCTTGAATGCGTTATAGAGGTATACGATAAGTGCTTTGTGGTCGGAAGGCTCGTTGTTAGCGAGTGGCGTATATGACAGCATAGGGTTGTGAATTGGACATTGGTGGTTGCGGGCAATATGAAGTGTGTTTTATTAGTATTGGATAGAAGCCCGATAACCTCGGTTACTGGGCCTATAATGAAGCGATAGCTCAGCAGTGTGCTAAAACTATCTTGATTGATTCTGATCGTTACAGCCAAGCTCAATATGCGGGCTTTCAACCTTCACGTCAGCATAATGATGAGCTGGTTCATCAGTTACAAGATTGGTTAAGGCTTCACTGAGGATGTTCGTTTCTTTAGGCAGCTGTTTAAACGTTTTACTGGCTTAGCCCACAGAGATTATCGGATAAAATTTTCATTAAGGTAATCTTGTTAGTATTTTCTAGAAAAATGAATAGAGCAGGGATTAATAATTGCTCCATCCATTTAATGCAGTAATGCTTATAAGCCTTGGCGGTATTGAGCGTTGGTTGAAAGAGTTACCATTTTATTCAAATTACTGGCGGCTTCTTCTTTGCCTTGTAAAAGGCTTTCAAAGTGCTCAATAAGCTGTGCTTTATCTTCTACCGCAGTTTCCCCTGAGCCAATATTGGTGAGATCAATAAAGAACTCATCGAATAAGCCTGGCAAGTCATTAACGATATCTAAGTTTAAAAACTGCTCGTCGTTATAAATGCTTGGATAGCCGCCTTTTTGTTTATCAATAGAGTATTTAACACCCCTAACACTCTTGATCGTCGTGGCTTTTTCACATTTCAACATACAGCCATCTTCAATGCTCGGCTTCTTGCAGCCTACGGTAGGCTGGAAGAAACACTGGCGGCTGGTCATCATTAGTATTGGGTGGTAGATGCTGTAGTACAGTTTGAAATCATCAGGGCGTGCAATATTGCGTAATTGCAGGCGATTAATTTCATTGGACATAAATGCGCCGGCGCAATTAAGTTCTTCTTTTAACGTTAGAAGCGCATAAGAGTTTGTTGTATTTAACAGAGGACCCGCAACCCATTCAATACCCATTTCATAAGCTTTATAAGCGATGCCGGTATTATTGGTGACAATACGCTTAGGTTTAACCTGCTCAAGAATTCTAACGGATTCGATATAATCTTTGCCGATTAATACGGCAGGGAACCAAGGAATAAGTCTTGGGTTAGCCTTTAAAAGGTCGATGTGTTTGTTGCAGTTCTTTTTTAAACTTTCTGGGATTTTGAAGTACACATCGGCATCGGTTAAATCGCACAGATGAAAATCTTTTTCATCGGCAATTAAAATCGACATACTGTGCTTTTTAGTCGCAGAATTGTCTGAAGACTTATTGCTCTTGTCTAATGGTGGCACTTCGACATTTGGTACTACTTCAACAGAATCATTCAGTAAGAAAGCCAATTGATTCTTCAGTGCTGTTAATTCTTTGAAGGGAATGCTTAAACCAGAATCGTAATTGGCGAAAGAATACTCGAGAACAAATTCAGAATTATCAAAGCTCTTAAAGCGTTTCGTCAGAGTCTTCTCGTCCAGTTCTGCTTTGCCCGTTAGGGTGAGTATTGATTCTGATTGAAGAGTGATGACTTTTGCGTCTTCAGAAGTAGACTCTGCATCAGCACCAACGATGGCGGTGATGGTAAGCGGTGTGCCGACTGATCCCGAGAATTCAATTTTAAGCGCCAGTTTTACTGTGCTCAAATGTTCAATTTTATGTCTTAATTCAGCGCCTAATGCATTTTTATCGATGTACAGTTCGTCTTTAGCTTCTTGAATCTGAACAACTGAAATCGCATCGCTACTTTTGTTTACCGCGTTGTCGACAGCGTGTTGAACACTGTAATCACGAGGATTGTCGATGAACATATCCTTGGTTAAATTGCCCTTCAAAAACGAGTTGGTAAAATCGCGGTTGAATACCTTGTGAAGATTTGAGTCGTCAGGCAGCAGTTTACCGGTTTCAATAAATTCATTGATGCCTTTGCGCCATGTATCGACCACGGTATAAACGTAGTGAGCGCCTTTAATACGGCCTTCGATTTTTAATGAATCAACCCCAGCTTCGACTAATTCAGGTAAATCAAAATAGGCAGAGTTATCTTTTAAATTGAGCGGGTATTTATTGCCCGTTGCGGTGACTTCGTATTCTTCACGACAGGCCTGGCTGCAGCGGCCACGATTGCCGGAATTACCAACACTAACAGAGCTGGAATAACACTGACCCGAAAAGGCAATACACAATGCACCGTGGACAAAAACTTCAGTCAAAATGCCCAAGTCGTGCGACAGCTTAGTCAGGGACTTAATTTCACCTAGGTTAAGCTCGCGGGATAAATTGACTCGAGATGCACCTATTTTGTTTAGAAAATGCAGTTGGCCTTCGTTATGCGTTGTTAGCTGTGTCGAAGCGTGAATATCTAGCGTCGGGAAGTACTTTTTGACCAGATTGAACATGCCAAGGTCTTGCACGATTATTCCATCAATACCGCTATTAACCAGCTTGTTCAGTAGTTTGAACATAGTGGGCAACTCTTGCTCTAGAATCACGACGTTGAGGGTTAAGAATACCTCGCAATCGTATTTATGCGCTAGACGTAATATGCCGGTTAAATCGTCAAAGGAAAGATTGGCAGCTCGGTTACGAGCATTGAAGGTATCTAGGCCACAATAGACGGCATTGGCACCGGCAACAATCGCGGCTTTAATGGCTTCAACGTCGCCGCCTGGGGCTAATAATTCAATCTTTCTGCTCATCTGATTCACTGCTTTCTACAACTTGTAATTTTGAGGGGCGATTCTAGCGGTATCTTAGTGTGATTGCTATAAGCAGAGGGTTATTGAGGGCTTATTTCTATGGGGGTTGGGCTAGGGTTTAGGTGGGGTAATAACCTTAATATTCTTACGGTAATCTTTAAATTTGATGCCGAGTTTTATTAAATTCTGCTGCAGTAGTTTGCATAATTGAGACTCTAATAATGTGAGCTCTTTGGCTGGAAGCTGATGACGCAAATAGCAGCTGATTATCAAGCTATTAGGAAAGTTGCTCCAATCTACTGTGTAAGTAAAATGATTGAACGCTGGCAGGTCGGTCGTTTTGGTCATCGCCATCGCGAGTGATTTACGGACATTGTTGTTCAGTTTCGTTGTGACTTTTGTATGGCCAGGTTTTCTGATTGTCTTTTTGGAAGGTGTGAACGGATCTTTTTTCATAAGTTATGTTGGTTGTTCTGAGCTTTGTGGTCTTATTAGGGTGCAATAAAAAAGGCTGCGAAAGCAGCCTTTTTTATGACTAAATATTGAACACTTAAAGAACCATGTCTTTAAGTTTCTTCAATGGTAGAACTTTTACTTTAGTGCTTGCAGGCTTAGCAGCAACATCCATTAACTCGCCTGGCTTGAACGGGTTAGGAACATTTTTGCGTGCTTTTGCAGCAGGCTTCTTAACTGTCTTAATCTTTAATAGACCAGGAAGCGTGAATTCACCAACTGCACGCTTTTTAACGTGACGCTCAATGATGTCGCCTAGCTCGTCTAGAACACTAGCAACTTCTTTTTTACTTAGTTCAGTTTTTTCAACTAGCTCGTTAACAAGCTGAGTCTTAGTGAACTTTTCTTTAACTGCAGTTAATTTTTTAACAGGTGCAGCAGCTACAACTTTTTTAGCAGGAGCTTTTTTTGCTGGTGCTTTTTTAGCAGCAGGTTTTTTCTTAGCAGCCATGGTATTTCCTTTCATGGTAAATAAATTAAGGTAGGCGGTATGTTAATAGATACAAGGTGTCGCTCAGCATCTCGCTTACAGATCTATTTTTAAAGCAAAAAAATAAGGTCTGCAAGTGCTAAACCCTATTTTTATAGTGTTTTTATCAATTATTATCAAAAAATACGATAAAAGACCTTAATTTAGCTCGCTAACTTGAGCAGCGCACCAAAAATGCTGGTGTATTTCTCAGGAAATAGTCGTTGTATACGATCCATGAATTTTGCGTCTTGGCCGATGAGTATGCGGCGTTTATTTTTACGCACGCCGTTTAAAATGGTTTGTGCCGCCTTTTGAGGTGTTGTGCGCGCCATTTTGTTAAACTCTTCAATCTGCTGAATATGGGTTTGCTCTCCCACCATAGACGTGTGCATACGACCATTGACTACAATATTGGTTTTAATTCCCCCTGGGTGAACACAGCCGACATATACATTGCTGTCTTTAACTTCTTGGCGCAACGATTCGGTGAATCCTCTTACCGCGAATTTCGCCGCGTTATATTGTGATTGTGTTGGTAGGGCGATAATGCCGAAGATACTAGAGACATTAATGATGGCTGCTTCGGGGCGCTCAAGCATGTGGGGTAGAAAACTCTTAGTGCCGTAGACAACGCCCCAAAAGTTAATATTCATTAACCATTCAAAATCATCATAACTGCAATCATTAACGGTTTGAGCAAGGGCAACCCCTGCGTTATTGAATAACAGGTCGGCATGGCCAAATTCTTTGATTACATCTTGTGCGTATTGTTCAAAAGCGCTGCGATCAGCAACATCTAGCTGAGTGATTAATACTTTACCACCTCCCGTTAAACTAGCTTGGGTTTCTTCAAGGCCTTTTATATTTACATCTGAAAGCGCAAGCAGGGCGCCTTCTTTACTCAGTTGTTGCGCTAATGCACGGCCAATACCCGAGCCTGCGCCTGTAATAACAGCAACTTTATTGTTAAATGATTTCATAACGGACCCTTAATTATCTTTATTATTCTCTATCGACAGACAGATTACCTGAGGGAAGGCGTGCAGCAAGGTGCATTTGTGCCTGATATTTGGCTTATTAGCCGACATTTTTAATTAAAGTCACGCAAAGTTAGTGATCAAGTATCGGCAAGCGCGTTAAAATCGGTATAATGCTCGGCTTTATATTTTCATATCCATCTTTATCTTATAAATAGGATTTTAGTAATGCGTACGCACTATTGTGGTGATATCAACGAAACCTCGATTGACGATACCGTCACTTTCTGTGGCTGGGTCCACCGTCGCCGTGACCACGGTGGGGTTATTTTCTTAGACGTACGTGACCGTGAAGGCATCGTTCAGGTTGTTTTTGATCCGGATACGATCGAAGCGTTTAATGTCGCTGATAGCGTTCGTTCAGAATTTGTTGTGCAGATTGTTGGCCGTGTTCGTGGTCGTCCTGATGGCGCTGTGAACGATGGTATGCGTACCGGTAAAATTGAAATCTTGGGTAAAGAGATTACTGTTTTAAACAAAGCGCAAACACCTCCTTTCCCATTAGATGGTTATACCGATGTTGGCGAAGAGATTCGCTTGAAGTATCGCTACATGGATATGCGTCGTCCAGAAATGCAAGAGAAAATGCGTTTCCGTTCGAAAGTAAGCTCGAATCTACGTCGCTATTTAGAAGAAAATGGTTTCTTAGATCTTGAAACGCCTATTTTGACTCGTGCGACTCCAGAAGGCGCCCGTGATTATCTAGTACCTTCGCGTACACACGAGCATAGCTTCTTTGCTTTGCCGCAGTCGCCACAGTTGTTTAAGCAGTTATTGATGGTTTCTGGTTTTGACCGTTACTACCAGATTGCTAAATGCTTCCGCGATGAAGATTTACGTGCCGACCGTCAGCCTGAATTTACTCAGATAGATATCGAAGCCTCGTTCATCGACGAAGAAGAAATCATGGACCTGACTCAGGGTATGATTACTGAATTGTTCGAGAAAGAATTAGACGTGAAGTTGGGTGAATTCCCACGCATGCCTTATGCAGAAGCTATGTCTAAGTACGGTAGCGATAAGCCCGACTTACGTATTCCCTTGCAGTTAGTCGATATTGCTGAATTCTTGCAAGACATCGATTTCAAAGTATTCGCTGCCCCTGCTAAAGATCCTGAAGGTCGCGTTGCTGCATTACGTGTTCCTGGTGGCTCTAGCATCAGCCGTAAGCAGATTGATGCTTATACTAAGTACGTTAGCATCTATGGTGCTAAAGGCTTGGCATGGATTAAGGTTAATGATATTGAGAAGGGCATCGAAGGCCTGCAGTCTCCAATCATTAAGTTTATTGGCGATGACAATACCATGGCTATCATGGAGAAGTTGGGAGCTGAAACGGGCGACATCATCTTCTTTGGTGCTGATAAAGAAGTGATCGTAAACGAAGCTTTGGGTGCATTGCGCTGTAAGCTGGGTGAAGATCTAGATCTTTATACCTGTAAGTGGGCGCCAATGTGGGTTGTTGATTTCCCAATGTTTGAAAAGACAAAAGATGGCGGCATTACTGCAATTCACCATCCGTTCACGGCGCCTTCGTGTAGCCCTGAAGAATTAAAAGCGAATCCTTTGACTGCACTTTCTCGTGCCTACGACATGGTTCTAAACGGTTGTGAATTGGGTGGCGGTTCAATCCGTATCCACGATCAGTCTATGCAAGAAACTGTGTTTGAAATTTTGGGTATCAGCGAAGAAGAGCAACAAGAGAAATTTGGCTTCTTGCTAGACGCTCTTAAGTTTGGCGCGCCACCACACGGTGGTTTGGCATTCGGTCTAGATCGCTTGGTAATGTTGCTAACTGGTTCTACTTCGATTCGTGAAGTAATTGCGTTCCCTAAAACTCAATCCGCTGCGTGTGCTATGACTCATGCGCCTGGTTTAGTGGGCAATCCTCAGTTGCGTGAATTGAACATTAAGCTACGTGAAAAGCCAAAAGCAGATTCTTAATCTGGTTTAGCTTTAACGAACAATAAAAACGGGAGCTAATGCTCCCGTTTTTTGTTTGTGTGTTTAAAAAAGTAAATAGCAAATAACTATTCAGGTT
>Ga0105356_10001553_pt1 | contig 22799 bp, 22 predicted proteins | sample GOMGulsemesocosm_3_FD_83502 | JGI IMG/M metagenome (GOLD analysis project Ga0105356, IMG submission 83502) | Methane-oxidizing microbial communities from mesocosms in the Gulf of Mexico - GOM9D Gulf of Mexico | ecosystem: Environmental > Aquatic > Marine > Cold seeps | place: Gulf of Mexico... | reverse complement strand
TTCTTTGATGTGGTGGGACACGGTAGGTGCGCCAATTTTTAAACAGGGCATCAGGTCTGTTAGCGGGCAGCCTGCTTCAGTGGACAGGCCGTCGCCTTGGCGTTGCATTATCTCGGTATAGACACGTAGTCGGTTGGGGTTGCTTAGGGCCTTAAAGGCCTTGGCTATATTTTGGGGTGTTTGTGCCATCTTTTCGTATTACGCTTTTCAAGTTCGACTGTAACTTCGACAAGTATAAAAGTTTCAAAGTATTAAATCTACTTGCTAATTCCTGTTCATATATTGGTATAGCTTGTTTATATGTTAAGGCGACACCCCGTTTGGCGTATTTGCTGTAGTTCGACAGTTTGACATTTCTCGAACTAATGGGTAGATTCGAAATCTATCGAAGTGAGCCGAAGAAGAGACTGAAGTTATGCAAGATAAAGTAATAGTGATCACTGGTGCCAATAGTGGCATCGGTTATGAAACTGCCAAGGCCTTAGCAGAGCAGGGGGCGCAAGTAGTGATGGCCTGTCGCGATGCACCGCGTGGAGAAGCCGCCCTGCAGGATCTCAAGCAGGCGGTGTCCCAGGCGAATGTCCAGTTGATGAGCTTGGACTTGTCTTCCTTTGATTCTATTCGTGCATTTGCTAAGTCGTTCCAAGCTCAGTTCAAGCAGTTGGATGTGCTAGTGAACAATGCAGGGCTTTTTCCTATGACAGAGCAAAAGACTAGGGAAGGTTTTGAAATGCAGTTTGGGGTGAATCACCTAGGGCACTTTTTGCTGACCCATTTATTACTACCTGAACTTAAAGCCTCGGGCAGCGCTAGGGTGGTAAATGTTGCTTCTATGGTCCATCAAATAGGAAAAATTGACTTTGACAGTTTCAAAGGTGAAAAAGCCTATAAGCCTTTGACGGCTTATGGGCAGTCGAAATTGGCTAATGTGCTATTTAGTCGTGAGTTGGCTAAGCGCTACGCGGACGACGGTATTAGTAGTTTTAGTTTACACCCTGGTGGAGTGGGTACCAATATCGCAGGCCGTGGACGCTTACGTAAAAATTTCTATCGTATCTTCGGTGGGCATATGACACCCAAGCGAGGTGCACAAACTAGTATTTACCTAGCTGCTGAGCCGGGTATAGAGCTGCACTCAGGATCTTATTTTGGTCAGAGTTGTAATATAAAAAAATCATCCAAGCGTGGTCAAGACATGGCTATGGCGAAACGCCTTTGGGATGAGAGTGAACAATTAACTGAAATACATGCATAGCATTTGATTTTAATCGGAGTGAACAATGAGTTTAGAGAAATTTAAAGGAAAAACAGCCCTAGTTACGGGGGCCTCTAGTGGTATAGGTGATTCTTTTGCTAAGTTATTAGCTCAGTCAGGGGTGAATTTAATTTTAGTGGCTCGTCGAGTAGATCGTTTGGAAGCCTTAAAGGCAACCTTAGAAGATAAGCATGGAGTAAAGGTTGATGTTATCGCTCAAGACTTGTCTTCTATTGATGCGGCACAGCTTGTGTTTGATGCAACTGAGGGGAGAGGTCAGCAAGTAGATATTTTGATTAACAATGCAGGTTACGGAAAACAGGGGGCCTTTTCCCAGAGTGATTTAGATGTTCAGGTTAATATGCTGGATTTAAATATACGTACCCTGACAGCATTAAGCCACTTGTTCATACATCAAATGAAACAAAGAAAGTCCGGCTATGTATTGTTAGTTGGCTCCGTAGGTGCTTTTTTACCTGTGCCCAATATGGCGGCCTATGCTGCGTCAAAAGCCTATGTGCGCAGTTTTGGTGAGGCACTCAATAGAGAGTGTCAGGCGGACGGCGTGTCTGTCAGCGTATTGAACCCCGGCGGCACATCGACAGAATTTAATGAGGTGGCTGGGCAGCAATTATCTGCCGTCGTGGATAAGTTGTTTATGATGAGCGCAGAGAATGCGGCTCGAATTGGCTTGAACGCATTAATAAAAAATAAACCATCAGTTGTTGCGGGTCTATCGAATGCGGCGGGTATGTTTATGCTGCGTTTTATTCCTCGTTTTGTACAGACGTCCATTGCGGGACAGGCATTTAAGTAATATTTAAAAAAGGTAATGGCCATGCAAGCAACAGAAAACCTAACACTGCCTTCGGGCACAGTACTCAAAAATCGCTTAGCTAAATCAGCCATGAGCGAGGCCTTGGGGACTACTGATAATCACCCCACGGATAAGCTAACTACCCTCTATGGCCGTTGGGCACAGGGAGGGACGGGCTTGTTGATTACGGGTAACGTGATGATCGACCGGCGTGCCCTGGGCGAGCCAAATAATGTCGTGATTGAAGATGACCGTGACCTTGCCGAGCTGACGCGTTGGGCAGAAGCGGGCAAGCAGAACGGCACAGAGATTTGGGTGCAGTTAAACCACCCCGGCAAGCAGACGCCCAAGTTCCTCACCCAGCATCCGGTAGCACCATCAGCGGTTGCCTTGAAGGCGCCCTTAGATAAGCATTTTAATAAGCCCCGCGCACTTAGCGAAGTTGAAATTCAAGATTTGATTCAGCGCTTTTCCAGCTCTGCAGCGGTGTGCAAGCAGGCGGGTTTCACCGGTGTACAAATTCACGGTGCTCACGGCTATTTGGTCAGCCAGTTTCTATCCCCAGTGCACAATGTGCGCACCGACCAGTGGGGCGGCAGCATCGAAAATCGTATGCGCTTTGCGGTAGAGGTGTACAAGGCGATCCGCGCAGCGGTGGGTGATGATTTTAATGTCGGCATAAAAATGAACTCAGCAGACTTTCAGCGTGGTGGCTTCACAGAAGAAGAGTCTATGCTAGTTGCTGAGAGGCTATCTGCATTGGGTATGGACTTGATTGAAATCTCTGGTGGCAACTATGAAAACCCCGAGATGGCCGGTAAGAATGCCAAAGAAAGTACCGTGCAGCGCGAAGCCTATTTTATGGACTACGCCGAGAAGGTGCGCCAGCGTGTCACTACACCGCTGATGATCACGGGAGGCTTTCGCTCCGCCGAAGGCATCAATACAGCCCTCGCGTCTGGAGCGATGGATATTGCCGGTTTGGGACGCACACTAGCGGTAGACCCGGACTTCAGCAATAAGGTGCTGGCGGGTGGGGCTGTCATCAGTACGGTAGAGCCGATCAAAACGGGCATCAAGATGGTGGATAATATGGCTATGATGGAAGTGTCTTGGTATGCCAGGCAGATCGCCCGCATGGGCCACGGCAAAGATCCTGTATTAGATGAAAGCGGCTTTGGCTCTCTATTGAAAGTATTGGGAACAACTGTAGTGCGTGGGTTTAAAACACGCCGCTTACGCGCGTAACACTACACTGTCATCCTGAGCGGAATGAAATGTAGCCGAAGGATCTGGGTAGCTACAATATCGGTGAACCGGGTCCTTCCACTACGCTAACGCTTCGGTCAGGATGACAACAGATAAATGAATATTAATTAGTTGAGTAAGAACATGAGCTTAAAAAAATTCAAAGGTAAAACGGCATTAGTCACTGGCGCATCAAGCGGTATCGGTGAGTGCTTTGCAACACAGTTGGCCGCAGCGGGCAGCAACTTAATCTTAGTGGCGCGCCGCACGGAGCGCCTAGAAACCTTAAAGACCAAGCTAGAAGCAGAGCACGGTATTCAGGCAGAAGTGATTAGCTTGGACTTGGCTCAGCCGGACGCCCCACAAAAATTATTTGATGCCACCGAAGGTCAGGGCAAGCAGGTCGATATTCTGCTGAATAATGCCGGCTATGGTAAGCAGGATTTATTCACGGACATTGCCCTAGATACTCAGCTGAATATGGTTGACCTGAATGTGCGTACATTGACGGCGCTAAGTCACTTGTTTGCGGCGAAGATGAAAGAGCGCAGCGATGGCAATATCTTATTGGTTGGCTCTGTGGTGGGTTACTTCGCGGTGCCGAATATGGCGACCTATGCGGCGTCTAAGGCCTATGTGAAATCCTTGGGTGTGGCGATGAACAAAGAGTACCGTTCCCACGGAGTGAACGTTACCGTGTTAAATCCTGGTGCCACATCAACGGAATTTGGTGCTACTGCGGGCCAGGAATTCAGTGGTTTGTTGGAAAAAATACTATTCATGAGCGCGGATAAAGTCGCCTCTATTGGCCTATCCGCATTAGCCAAAAATAGGGCGGCGGTGGTTCCTGGTGTGAATAATATTGCGACTATCTGGTTTATGCGCTTTATGCCTGTATGTGCCCAGAACGCGATTGCTGCGGTGATATTTAAGTAAGCTTTAATTCTCTCTGTAATATTTAGATAAGCCCGCATTGCGGGCTTTTTTATTGCAGCAAAATAACATAGCTGACAATAAAGCTCGATATATTGCTGTTGTGTGACCTGCAGGGTCAATTATTGCTGTGCCGTGTATGATTAAATTACTTGTCTAAGCAAACAATCTTACAAAGCCTTACAGCTATGGTAAGAAGTTCACGTAAGCTCCATATATTAGAGTATAGGAAGCAGTGTAATGAACGGTCGTTTATCAATTTCACGCATGGCATATAGAACCTTGTTTCACGCATTGGAGCTGTTTGACTTCGACCTAGATAAATTCAGCGAAGAAACCGGAATCAGCCACGACTTCAGCACTAACTTTGACGAGCAAGTTGCGGTGCAGGACTATTACCAGGCGTGGCAGGAAGCTGCGCGCTTAACGGGGGAGGGCCTGATTGGGCTGGCTGCAGGGGCGAATATGCACCCTGGCAATATAGGTGCACTAGGTTATTCCATGATGAACTGTGAAAGCACAGGCGATGCCCTGCGCCTATTTTTCCGCTTCCAACATATGGATAACCGCAGCATTGTCACGCATTTAGATGAGGACGGTGACGACGTGATTGTCACCATAGAGACGCCATTCTTTAACCCCGATTTTGTTGCCCCTTGGATAGAGGTAATGGCGACTAGCTACGGACGCATGTTCCACCAATTAACGAACTTTGCACTTTTGGAAAAATATAATTATCGCGCTGCCTATTTTATGCACAAGCCGCAGGGGCCTATAGAAGTTTACGAGAAGCTGCTTCGCTGCCCAGTATATTTTGAGCAGGATGAATATCGTTTTGTCTTTGATCGTGGCGTGCTGTATGAGAAAGTGCATCAGGCAGATACGGAGGTATTGGATACCCTGATCACCACGATCAGTAAGGCGATAGGCCAAGAGCCAGGACATTTGTCAGAACCGTCTGACCCTGGACAAAGCTTTTCTGATTCGGTGCGCCATTATGTGCGTCAGCATATGTCTAGCGGCTTGCCAGATGCGGTGTCGGTGGCGAGCGCTCTGAGCATGAGTGTGAGTACATTAAAGCGTCGTCTAAAAGCGGAGGGCTTGAGCTATCGAGACTTGACCCAAGAGCTGCGCGTGGTGCTAGCCAAAGACCTGCTTACTGCAAATATACTATCTATATACGAAATTTCCTTTATGTTGGGCTTCTCTAGCAGCACTGCCTTTTCTCGTGCCTTCAAGACTTGGACAGGAGAGGCGCCGACTAAGTACAAAAAGTAAACCCATCGCTTACAAAATTGACCTCTTCGCTCATTCGATAGGCCTAAATCGTTATTCGATTTTGATAATGCAAGTGATTGAACAAACAAACGGGGACACAAACAAACGGGGACAGGCCACGTTTAAGGTCAAAAGCCAGCAGGCTGGTGTGACAGAGAAACTCCACTTTGGTACACGGGGTAGTTGCCCCACGAAAATAAGGCGCGGTAAAACACCCGTCACCAGCCTGTCCACATAGCCTTACTTACCGATAGGGTGAGTTGTTGGCAGCTTATTCGCGATATTAGCTTCAGTACCGCCACATTCAGCGTGGGCAAAGCCATTGCCCTTGGTGTAGATGATGTTGTCATCCTTAGTTGCAGACACGCCGCCGGGGACAAAGTCTAGAGCCAACGCGTTGCGAGTCTTCCAGGCAATGTTGTGGTCGGCACAGGAGGTGTCTCCACTAACGCCTAGGGCACCTATAATCACGCCGTCTTTATTATATAAAGCTAAGCCGCCGCCAAAGACATTCACACCGCCAATGCGGCCGCCAACCATCGGGTCATTTTTCTGACCGTAGCGTGTGGCCTTGCCGCGATAGGCGACCTTGGTATCAACGGGGTTGCTAAATTGCAAACCAAATAAACTGCCCCCGGGTTGTGTGGCGGTCCATAGGTTGGCTGTGGATAGGGCTAACTCAGGTAGGCTAAAGGCATTGGCTGTATTGGCTTTTTGTGCAGATATAACACGGCTGCCGGGCCATTGATCGCTAGCACTATCTCCTGTCATGCTTACGGCACAGACGCTACCGTCACGGGCGACAACTGTGCCCCACATATTTAGTTCTAGGCCGCCATTTTTTTCTGGACTAGTTGTATTTACAACGCTTTTTAAAGCAGCACTTAGCTCGGCGTGGGAGGGTAGCTCTGCGCAAAAGTCTGCCAGTGCTGAGAAGCTGGCTGCTAGTGCAAGGCAGGCGACGATAATTTGTGTTTTTATTTTCATATCCTCTTGATGCTCACTGGAGTAGCGAGTCGATAAGAGAATTGTATGGTTACAATAATTCCGTGAATATAGCTGGCTATGTAAATGATTGTTACCATATGAAAACAATATTTGAGGTGGTGTTATGAGCAAGTTAGACGGTTTGGATATTTTCGTGAAGGTAGCAGAGCTGGGTAACTTTTCCGCTGCCGCTGAGCAGCTACAGGTGTCTAAGGCCCATGTCAGCCGGCAGGTCAGCCGTTTGGAAGCGCGCCTAGGCGCGCAGCTGTTTGAACGCAGCACCCGAAAAGTGGTTCTGACTGAGCTGGGGGAAGCCTTTTATTTACGCACACGGGACAACTTACAGGCCCTTGAAGATGCGCAGCGCTCGGTGATGGATTTGCAAGAAGTGCCCCAGGGCAACTTGCGTATAGCCGCTGCCGGTCTGTTTGCTGAGCGCCACGTTGCCCCTGCGACGGCGAGTTTTATGCAGCGTTACCCCGAGCTGAATATAGAGTTGAATTTCTCCGACCGCATGGTGGACTTGATAGGGGAGGGGTTTGACCTGGCAATACGCTCTGGAATGCTAAAAGACTCCTCACTGGTTGCACGACGGATTACTTCTCGACGCATCATGCTGTGTGCCAGCCCCTCCTATTTACAACAGCACGGTCAGCCAGAGTGCTTGAGTGATTTAAAGCAGCACAACTGCTTGCAGGGCGCATCCGCTAGCTGGCATTTCAAAACGGCAGAGGGGCGCAATACCGAATATAAAGTGCAGGGTAACTGGAGTAGCAACAACGGTTATGCGGTATTACAGGCAGGCCTACAAGGTCTTGGTCTACTACAACTGCCCGAGTTTTATGTGCAGGAGGCGATAGACCAGCAGCAGCTGGTTTGTTTGCTAGAGACGTTTGAGCCTAAGGACAACGGCATATGGGCGGTCTACCCCAGTAATAGACATCTAACCGCCAAGGTGCGTTTATTTGTAGAGCATTTGATTGAACAGTGCGAGACCTAGTGAACCGCACTAATTAGCTCAACTTGTCGTATTTAATTAACAAATCAGGTCAATTTCCACCTTGTGAGCTAGACAGTCATACATTTTTGTAGATAATACACTCCTTTCAAGAAATGTGACAACTAGTTACAAAGGAGATGTGATGAATAAATATGTATTGGCAGCTTTTGCTCTGTGTTTTTCCGTATCAAGCTTCGCTGGTGGTGGTAGCCCTCCAGAGCCGCCTGAAGTGTCCAACCCTTCAACAGGGGTGCGTGCAGATTTTCAGGTGATGGCGTATAACGTACAGATGTTACCTAATATAGCGACGACCTTTATTGGTGACTGGGATGACGCGGCGCGCTTGGCTCGCATTCCTACGGCAATACTCAATATGAATACACAGCCCGATGCCATTATCTTTTCAGAAGCGTTTACTGATACTGCATACGATACGCTTAAAAGTGAGCTGAGTGATATTTATCCCTTTGCAACGCCTGTGATTGGTGAGACCTGTTCAGGTGAAGGTTGGAGTGCCGCTGCGGGCGGTAATTGCTCAGGTAGCCCCTTTGTCGTACGTGGTGGAGTATTCATTGTCAGCAAATGGCCTATCGAAGCAAAGTACCAGTATGTCTATTCAGCTAGCCAGAGCGGTACCTCAGACTACAAATCCAACAAAGGCGTAGCTTACGCGGTAGTGAATAAAGGGGACTTCAAGTACCACTTATTTGGCACACACCTACAAGCTGACGAGAATGACTTTAATGTTTCTCACAACACTCGTATGTCACAGCTGTCTGAATTGAAAGATTGGATCAATGGCCACGGTATTAGTAATAATGAACCCGTCATTATCGGCGGTGACTTGAATGTGGAGTACAGTAAGAGCAGCCACGTAAATAGTATGTTGAGCAATAGTGCTTCCAGCTTGAGTTATACGCCTAGCGGTGTGGGCTCCTTTTCTGCGGCGGATAATATGATGGCCCGTGCGAATGCCTACCATTATGAGTATGACCAAGACTATAACGATACTTTGGATTACATCACTACGTCGAATAACCACCTTCAGCCGACAAGCCCTGCCGCAATGTCGGTAGTGCGCTTAAAGGCTGCGGATAGCTGGTACTGGAGCTATATGACAAACCTAGTTGCATCGGGCTTACATAATGATCTAGCAGATCACTACCCTGTGATTGCTGATTTTAATTATTAATACTTAAGTTGCTAGTGAGTAGAGAAAGCCCCGCAGGTCGGGGCTTTTTTTATACTTGAATGCGGATGGTCTATTTAAGGCTATCCGCATCTGTTATTTTATTTGCTATGTTCTTTCGTTTGACTAGGTTCTTTGAGAAAAATGTATATCGGTAAAGTAGCAGAACAGTGTGCAGTGACAACAAAAACGATTCGCTACTACGAGTCCCTAGGCTTGCTGGGTAGGGTGGAGCGCAAGGGCCAATATCGAGTTTATACTGCTATGCATATACGCTTAATACAGTTGGTGAAGCAGGCGCAAAGCATCGGTTTTAGTCTGGCGGAAATTCAGGCGGCATTGAGTACCCATCAAGGCTTGCTGGCGTGGCAAATGATTTGTCAGATGATTGAAACCAAAGAACAGGATATTAGTGCCAAGATAGCTGAGCTATCTCAGCAGCACAGTCAGTTGCAGCAATACCGCCAAGATATTCAGCAATGCCTAGAGGATAACCCCTCTTGCGAGCCGCCATTGCATTGATGCTATTGACTCTGCCCTATGGGGCAAGGTTTATGCTGTAAGCCGACAAGATAAATAGAGACTTTACAGCATGAAATTTGACTATCGCGTATATAGCCAGTCTCTCTTAGAGCGTAGCTTGTTAGCTGCAGTCGTTGCTGCAGGTGTGGGCTCTGGCTTTTACGCCTTAAATACAGGGCTGCCGTTAGAGCTGACGGTGTTTGCGGTGACAGTGACAAGCTTGTTGTTGTGTATGCTTGCAGAGAGACTGTTTCCCTATGAGCCGCGTTGGAACCACTCCCATGGCGACCTGAGGACAGATATCTTATCTGCTGTGATACTGCTAGGCATCGTTGACCCCCTGATAAAATATACTGCGCCTATCGTGGCGCTTATGCTTTACGCTTGGTTAGGTTTTCCTAGTGTGTATGCACACAGCCTTGGGACTTTACCCTTTGCAGTACAGCTACTTATAGTCACGCTGGGTATTGAATTTGGGCGCTATTGGGCACATCGCTTGCACCATCAGTTTTTATGGCCACTACATGCCTTGCATCACAGTAGCGAACGTCTGTATGCCTTTAATAATTTCAGGTTTCACCCCTTAAACTATTTAGTGAATTTTTTGGCAAGCGTTTTTCCCTTTATGTTGCTAGGAACCCCTGTTGAAGTGCTTATGCTGTATTTGGCTATTACTCAGCCTGTACTAATGTTACAGCATGCCAATCTAAATTTACGCAGTGGCTGGCTGAACTATTTGTTTAGCACCAATGAGTTACATCGTTGGCACCATTCCAGCGTGGCGGCAGAGGGGAATAATAACTATGGCAATGCCTTGGTGGTGTGGGATCAGCTGTTTGGCACTTTCAAATACCAGGCGAAAGATAATATGCCTGCTGAGCTGGGGCTGTTCACCCATAGTGAAGACTGGTCCAAAAAGTCTTACTTTTCCCATTTATTCCCCTTTATAAAAATACAGTGCTGTAAGGCTTAAGTTGTTGTATCGGGCCGTAGCTGCCCTATTGCTGGCGCATTAGCCCACTACACTTGCGTGTTCACCTGTCTTTGCCTAGCAGTTAGTGAGTTAAACAGTGCTAGTCTGTATGAACAATGCAATACCAATATTTACAATATGCAATGCCCGTACTATTTACTCTGGTGATCCTTGAGGCCCTGTATTCAAAATACAAAGGCCTGGGTTTGTATCGGTTAAACGAGAGCTTGGTCAGTTTGGCCTGTGGCTTATTCACCATAACCTTTGAGGTATTTGCCAAGGCAGGGATGATCGCCCTGTATATTGCGATATACCAAAGTTTTGCCCTGCTGCATTGGGCCGACAATCAGTGGCAAAGTTGGCTGGCCGCCTTGCTAGTTTACGACTTTATTTACTACTGGGCGCATCGCTACTCCCACGAGATCAATTTTATGTGGGGCGGCCATGTGCCACACCATCAGTCAGAGGACTACAACCTCGCCGCCGCACTGCGCCAGGGTGCCTTGCAGGACTTGATGCATTGGCCTTTGTTCTTGCCCATGGCGATCATCGGCTTCAGCCCCGAGCTATTCGTCGCACAGATCATGATCAGCAAATTCACCCAGTTCCCTCTGCATACTCAGGCGATCGGCAAGCTGCCCTGGGTGGAAGGAATACTGAATACTCCCTCTGCTCATCGTGTGCATCACGGTATCAACAATGGCTATATCGATAAAAATCACGGTGGCCTGACCATGCTGTGGGATCGCTTGTTTGGCACCTATGCCGCCGAGGAGGAAGAGGTAATATACGGGGTGCGCAAACCCTATCACAGCTACAATGCCTTCTGGGCACACTTCGATTGGTTGGCGCTGTTGTGGCAGGACGCACGCCACACGCGGCGCTGGCGGGACAAGCTGAAGCTGTGGTTTATGCCCACGGGCTGGCGGCCAGAGGATGCCCAGAAGGCGCTGCCACGAGAGAGGGTAGACTTAGATGATTTTGTGAAGTTTGATCAGCCTATGAGTAACCAGCGGCGCTGGAAGGCCTTGCTGCTGTTTGTTGTGTTGATGATGTTGGGGAGTTGCCTGGTTTTTTTTAATGTCGAGTTGAGTTGGGCTGTTAAGGGAGGAATTGCAGTGATGATTAGCTTGGGCTTGTGGGGGATGGATGTTGTTATGCGAGGGAGGGGGCGTTAGCCGACACTTACATTGCGCAAGGTTTCAATAATGTCATCCTGAGCACAATGCAATGCAGTCGAAGGACCTGGGTAACTGAAATATCGGAGAGCTAGATCTTTCGACTGCGCTAACGCTACGCTCAAGATGACATTAAAAAATAAGTTATGCGGATAGGCTGCAACAGTCCATTCGCATTAAACTCACTCTACTTAAACTTCCCAATAGCCTGTCCCATCTGCACCGGTGCATCCGCAGAAAAACCAAACTCCCAATCAACATTCTTACCCGTCAATACAATCACGGTAGAGCCCATATTAAAGCGGCCCATCTCGGCGCCTTTGTCTAATACGATTTCTTCATGGTCGTAGTTGAAGTGTTTAATCTTTTTAGAGCGACCCGGGGTGACCAGTCCTGCCCATACGGTTTCGATCGCGGCGACGTTGATAGCGCCGACTAGGATTAGGGCTACAGGGCCTGCGTCGGTGTCAAAGATACAGGCTACACGCTCGTTGCGGGCAAATAGGCGCGGCACGGTGCGCACGGTGTGGCCAGCTACTGAGAACAAGCGGCCAGGGATGTAGATCATATCCTTGAGCTTACCCTTAAGAGGCATGTGTAGGCGGTGGTAGTCCTTGGGGGAAAGATAGACTGTGGCGAACTTGCCTTCCATAAACTGCTCGGCCATTTTAGGCTCGCCGCCGAGTAGTTCTAGTAGAGAGAAACTTTGGCCCTTGGCTTGGAAGATGCGCCCGCGCTTGATGTTACCCGACTGGCTGACGGTGCCATCAGCAGGGCAGGCTAGTTCTTTGTCGCCATCAGCGATGGGGCGAGAACCGTCTTTTAATACACGAGTGAAGAAGGCGTTGAAGCTTTCATAGTCTTCGATGTTTTCCTGCGCCGCCTGGCTCATGTCGATGCCAAAGGCTTTGATGAAGGCGTTGCCCACTGGGTTTTTTAACGGGCTTTTTAAGCGTGTCGCCCAGAATACCGCACGAGAAATAAAGTGGTGGGGCAGTGGGTAAAGAGGCAGTGATTTGGCGTAGTCGCTGATTTTGCTCATGGTGCTTATTCCGTTTTCCTATGGCTGCCATTCTGGTCGAAGCGTTAGCGTAGTGGAAGAATCTGGTTTATTGATATTTCAGTGACCCAGGTCCTTCGGCTGCATTGCATTGCGCTCAGGATGACATATTTAAAATTAGTGGTGCTGGCTATGGTCGACCATACCTGTGCGTTTCTTTACTGAGGCGCGCAGGCTTTGTGTGCTGTTGTCGGCGAAGTGTAGTATTAGTTCTACACAATCGCCTTCGGTATAGCGGGCGTCGGGGCGGTACATCATCAAATGCATGCCGCCTTCCGCAAGCTCAGCCGATTCGCCGGGGGCGATGCGGATATGCTCTACGGGCTTCATTCTGGCAATGCCGTCGGCAATTGCTGTACGGTGAATTTCTACGCGTTGAAACTGTGGGCTGCTGATAGATTTCACAGTTTGTAGCTTATCCGCATTGTTGTGTAGCTGCATATAGGCGGTTAGCACTTTAGCCGTGGGCGGAGACTCTGGCACGATGGCATTGTGTATATCTAGCCCGGCGTGGCTAGAAAAGCTGAGCGCTAACAGACTCAATAGTAATAGATTCTTAACCTTCTGCACTAGTAAGCCTCAATCATTGCGGTAATGTCTTGGGCGATGGCGCCTGGCAAAATCGGTTGGGTTATTTGCGCATGGCGGCGTCCTGCAGGGTTGATGATTAAGATTGCTGCGGAGTGGTCGACTAAATAGTCTTCGGGGCTTTCTTTATTCGCTACGGTCTCGTAATGGATGTACATGGACTTGGTCAGGGCCTTGATTTTATCGCCTTGCCCACCGTCTTCTTCACCAATGGCGAGAAAGTCGGGGTGGAAGTATTCAATGTAGTCCTTGCGCTGCTGCTGGCTGTCGCGCTGTGGGTCTACGGAGACGAGGATGACTTGCACGTCTTTCTGATGCTCACCTAAGCGCTCATAGGCCTGCTGCAAGATATTTAAGGTAGTAGGGCAGACGTCAGGGCAATTAGTGAATCCAAAGAAGATCACGCTCCATTTGCCCTGTAGTTGTGTCTGGCTGAAGCTTTGGCCATTTTGGTCTTGCAGTTCAAAAGCTGGCACAGGGCGAAAATCAGCGGGGTAGAGCGTGGTATTCTTAAGCTGATCGCTAGTCAGAGGCTGGCTGAGCTTGTCTTGCAGTAAAATGCCGCCGATGAGAGCGAATACGGCAATGATTACCGGGGCAATCAGGAACTTGGCTGATGCCTTGCCTGCTTGCTCATCTGTACTGGCGTGATTCTCGTTGGGGGGAGTATTACTCATTGTGGATATTTTCTGCTAGCCAAGGATAATAGCGGCGCATTTTAGCATATCCGCATCAATTATATAGAAGGTTGCCCGTGAATATAGAACAAGCCATTGCCCATGCCGCCCGCCAATTTAAGGCTGCAGAGCTGTATTTTGGTCACGGAACCGATAATGAGTGGGATGAGGCCGCTTGGCTGGTCTTGCACGCCCTAGGCCTGTCGCCGGTAGAAGAGATCGAAAACCCAGCTCTAGAGCTAGATGAAGTACAGAGCGCCGCGGTGGAGGGTATTATTGCCGTACGCATAGAGACGCGTAAGCCTGCGGGCTATTTGACCAATAAAGTCTGGTTTTGTGGCCTGCCATTCTATGTGGATGAACGGGTCTTGGTGCCCCGTTCACCTATCTCAGAGCTGATTCAAAACTACTTCCATCCTTGGTTGACGCAAGAGCCCCAGCGCATTCTGGATATGTGCACTGGCAGCGGCTGTATCGGCATTGCCTGCGCCTATGCCTTTGAAGAAGCTGAGATAGTCGCGGCGGACCTGTCAGCTGACGCATTGGCGGTGGCTGAGAGGAACCGCAGTGCACACCAGTTACAGGATCGTTTGGCTCTGGTAGAGAGTGACTTGTTTGACAAGGTCGAAGGTCAGTTTGACCTAATCGTCAGCAATCCCCCTTATGTGGACTTCGAAGATATGTCCATATTAGAGCAGGAGTATAAAAATGAGCCGCAGATGGGTTTGGCGTCGGGCAAGGACGGTTTGGATGCAACGCGAGTAATTTTGGCCAAGGCTAAGCAGCATCTCACGCCGAATGGCATATTGATCGTAGAAGTCGGCAACAGCGAAGAAGCCCTGTGTGCAGCCTATCCGCATCTGCCCTTTATCTGGTTGGAATTTGAATACGGCGGCCACGGTGTATTTATGCTGCGTGCGGAAGATTTACCTGCGTAGAACTCTTTGGCCGCCCATATGGATTTTCGTGGCTGGCTTGCGTAAGCTTAAGCAAGCCTCATATTAAGGAATATACTATGCAACACAGCCTGTTTGGACTGCTTAAAATCAAGCGTTTTGGTCCTTTCTTTGCCACTCAGTTCTTTGGGGCATTTAACGATAATGTGTTCAAAAACTCTTTGGTGATAATGATCACCTTTCAGGCGGTGGCAACCTCTGGCTTGGACGCGGATGTGCTAGTAAATGCCTGTGCGGGCCTGTTTATTCTACCGTTCTTTTTGTTCTCGGCTACGGCTGGGCAATTGGCAGATAAATACGAGAAATCCTTTCTCATACGGATCATCAAGGGCATAGAAATTCTGGTGATGATCGCGGCGGCCATAGGTTTCTATACGGGTAATATTTACTTCTTGCTGTCCGTATTATTTTTGATGGGTACCCAGTCGACCTTCTTTGGGCCGATCAAATACGGCATTTTGCCCCAGCACCTCAAGGAAAATGAGCTGGTAGCGGGTAACGCCATCGTTGAAATGGGTACGTTTTTAGCTATTTTACTGGGTATTATCGCTGGCAGTAAGCTGATTGGAGTGGAGGGCTGGGGCGCTACTGCAGTGAGTGCGACGATTATTAGCGTGGCGATTGTAGGCTTGTTGGTGAGCTTTATGATCCCGGTGGCCGAAGCCGCTGATCCGAACTTGAAGTTCAACTGGAACATCGCCACAGAAACCTGGAATACCATTCAGCATACACGTAGTAACGACGTGGTCTTTAAGTCCATCATGGGTATATCGTGGTTTTGGTTTTTTGGGGCAACTTTGCTGACCCAGCTGCCCAACTACACCCTGAATATTATCAATGCGAATGATGATGTGTATATTCTGTTGCTGGCGATGTTCTCGGTGGGCGTGGGAGTAGGCTCGATACTGTGCGAACGCCTGTCGGGAGAGGTGGTAGAGATAGGCTTGGTGCCTATAGGCTCTTTTATGATTACCCTGTTCTGCGCTGATCTGTATTTTGCTAGCGTGCCCTTTGAAGATGTTTTACTTATAGCTCCTTTGACTTTGTCCTCATTTTGGCAGGAGACAGGCAGCTGGCGAGTCCTGCTCGATATTGTTTTCATCGGCATCGCGGGTGGCTTCTTTATCGTTCCTTTGTACGCCTTAGTACAGCAACGCTCAGAGCCGCGCATACGCTCACGTATAATCGCGGGCAATAATATCTTTAACGCCTTGTTTATGGTGGTGTCGGCGATATTCGCTACAACACTGCTGAAGTTAGACGTATCTATCCCCCAGTTGTTTTTGGTCACGGCAGTGCTGAATATCCTAGTTGCGGTATACATTTTCACCCTCGTACCTGAGTTCATGATGCGCTGCTTGGTTTGGCTGCTAGTGAATACCCTGTACAGAGTGGAACATGAGGGGCTGGAGCATATACCCGATGAAGGCGCCGCTGTGGTGGTGTGTAATCATGTATCCTTTATAGACGCCTTGGTCTTGGCCAGCTGTACCCGCAGGCCTGTACGTTTTGTAATGTATTACAAAATTTTTGCCATGCCGGTGATCAGTTTTATCTTCCGCACCGGTAAGGCGATACCCATTGCAGGGGCGAAGGAAGACCCCGCAATGATGGAGGCCGCCTTTGACGAGATATCCAAGGCTCTAGAGCAAGGCGAGATCGTATGTATATTCCCCGAGGGTAAGCTCACTGGAGATGGCGAGATGGATGCCTTTAAAGGTGGCGTCGAACGTATCTTGCAGCGCAATCCTGTGTCCGTAGTGCCAATGGCTTTGCGCGGTTTGTGGGGAAGTTTTTTTAGCCGCAAAGATGGCGCAGCAATGTCGCGCCCATTTAGGCGAATATGGTCGAAAGTTGAGTTGAAAGTAGGGGAGGTAATCCCCTATGAACAAGCTAGTAAAGAGCACTTACAGAAGGCCGTTGAGAGCTTGCGTGGCGAAATTAAATAGTTATTAACAGATTGTCAGTTGCTGGATAAAGATGAGCGCATTTGATATTGCATTAGACGGTGATAGCTGGACAGCGAATGAGCTGCGCCAGTTTTTTTCTGTGGCAAGCCCAGATGAGATAAAGCAGGTTCATGTTGCGGTGTTGCCCGAATTTTTGCCTGATGACATTCTAGCTGAAGTAAAGGGTGAGCAAAAAACAGCGGCAGAAGAGCTGTTGTTTGAAGTAAACGCCTATCATGTAGAGCAGCGCAACATGATCGCGCAACGCTTTGGTGATGAGATTACTTCGGCCTTAGACTTGGCGGCACAAAGCACTACTTCTAGTGCGCATACTGTTTTTAAGCGCCGTCTAAAAATTCTCGTTGATTTGTACCAAGTAAACCGTTTAAAAAAATCCCGCGAGCAGGAAGAAATTTATCGCCCCCATGTGGAAGAGTTGGAAGAGGCTCTGGGTGAAATAAAAGATGAAATGGGCGCCTTCGCTCGCGGTTCTTTTGTTTTAAATGGACGGGCCCAAGAAGTGGGGGGGGATTTGAGGTCTCGCTTTAAAGATAACGCCAACCGCTTGGAAAACCAGTATGCACCGATGCAGCGCTCGCTGAATCTTTATTATTATGTGCGTGTAATCATGGCGGGCAATGAGATGCACCGTGTGCGAGATGAGAGCAGTTCTTTGGACGGCAAGTCACGCATACTACAAGTACAGATCAATGCATGTCGTGATGAGTTGAAGCGCTTGCAAGAGCAGACTCGTTTAAATGCCCATGAAAAAAAGCGCGAAGTAGATTTAAAAGAGCAGATTGGTGGTTTTGTTGAGGGCTTAAAAGACTATGAAGTTTTAATATCTGAAACGGATTTGGTCGGTTGGCTAGATGTGATTGTCGAAGCCAGTATGAGTGAATATGCCAAATCTAAAGCTAAGCAGGCGATACGCACAGGGCGCTTGGAGCTATTCAGCCTGCTACAGAAATATTGTGAGCTACAAGAGGCAGCGGCCAAGCAGATTGCTCAAAACCCCTTCTCTCAAGCGGACCCTAAAAAAACCATTCAATTTTTATTGCAGTCAGAGCAATTTATTTTGGGTTACTTTGCACGCAAGAAAACATCGATCACAGCATGGCTGGGGGCTGCCGCAGAAGACAAAATTAGAGACCTTGGCGATATTGAGGGCGACTTGTTGGCTGAGATGAAGCAGAACAAGAAAAAACTAAAGTGATTGTTACTTGCTAATACCAATCATACTCACATACACTAGGGGGACCTAGGGGCTCTAGAAGCAAAAATAAAATGGTCACCTCAAATGCCACTCATCGGCGTAAGCTAACTATGGATCAGTTTGGCGAATTTGTTAGGCGTGCTACGCCTAAGCAGATTGCTAAGATCCATGTGGATCAGTTGCCGGAAAGTATTCCAGAAAGTCTGGTTGATTCCGCGCCCTATGAAACTCGTCACGCTATTGAAAGTTTGATCTTTGAAGCTAACGCTTATCAGATCAATTTAGCTATTGAGCTGGAAGCACATTTTGGCCCCGCCATTAACAACGCCTTGGCCTTGGCCAAGCAAAAGGGAGACTCTCGTTCACACCTTTTATTTAAACGTAAAGTCAGTGCATTGGTTGGCCTGTTTAATAAAAGTAAAAAAGACCCCGCTATTCTAAAGTCAGAGTCCTTTACGGAGATGATGTTGGATGTACGGCGCTTATTAGAAGATCTACGTCAAGAGTCGGGGGCGCTGGCTCATGCACGCCACTATATTGAACAACGCCTACTGAATTCAGGCCCGAAATTTTTAACTATTTTCAAAACGGCCATTAAGGTTTTAACTAAGCGCTTCGCCGATATCGAGCGCTCTATGAATCTATTCTTTTATGTAAGCGTGATGTTGTCGGCCAACGAGATGAACTATGTGCGCGATCGCATTATCGACTTGGAGCGTAAGAGTAGCTCGATCAAGGTGCGCCTGGAAGAGCAGCGTGAACAGCTGCGCCGCTTGCAAGGCAATGCCATTACACGTCGAACTAAAAAGCATTTAATTAACGAGCTGCAAACCAGTATTACTGAACTCATCGCTGAGCTGAGTAAGTACGAAGTGATGGTTTCAGAAACTGATTTGCTGGCTTGGTTAGATACCGTAGTAGAAGCGAGCATGAGTGGCTATGTGCGCAAGCAAGCTGGTAGTGTTGTGGGTACCGCTCGATTAGGTTTGTTTGGTCTGCTGCAAAAATACTGCATGTTGCAAGAAGACTCGGCATTACAAGTAGCGCGCAATCCCTTCTCGCAGATTGATCCGAAAAAATCGATTCAATATATGATCAAATCTGAGCAGTTTATCTTGGATTATTTCTCTAATAAGAAAAGCTCTATCACCGCCTGGTTGGGTGAGGCGGCACAGAACCGTATTGACAGCTTGGGCGTATTAGAGAAGCAGTTGATGACCGAGATGCGTAAGAATATTAAGCGCGTTAACAAATATGCGGATAGCCTATTGCAGCCTATCCGCGTTGTTCATTTAGCAGCACCCCCCTCCATCATAGAAGTTATTGCTCTCTGAGATATACAGTTCGGGGTTGTTCAAAGCCTGTAAATTTCCCGCTGTTTTATCACATACCGCAATTGGTTGGTTGTAGGTCATTGTGTGGCCATTACCATCGTCAAAAATTTCTTCATTGCCCAGATATATTGCCGTGCGCCCCGTGAATACACAGGGGCCGTCCGCAGGCATAGGGTCTTTAATCGCACAGATCTCTACACTTTCAATCAGAATATTTTCGTCAGTCTCGTAGTGGGCCGTATCCAGTACACGATAGGGGCGCTTGGCGCGCACTTCTATGGTGCCAAAGCCCGCATCGGTTAGGCGCTTAATATAGTCCTGCATCGGAATAGCGCCGCTCAAGCACAGTGCGCGCAGACGTTCGTCGACACGCAGATTTTCAGGCATGACCTGCTCGCAAATGGGGTCAGACAGCACTAGGCGGCCATAAGGCTTGATCACGCGATACATTTCGGTGATGGCTTTGTCTAAATGCTCGCCGTCAAAAATATTGAATAGGCAGTTTTGCGCAGCCACATCGACGGAGTTGTCTTCGATGGGTAGGTCTAGAGCATCGCCAGCGCGAATGTCGACAAAGTCTTTTTTGAACCAGGCATTTTGTTGCTCAGCAATGGCTAGGTTTTGTGAGCAGGCTTCACGCATCTCATCTACCGGGTCGATGCCGATTACCGCGCCGGGGCGACGGCTGAAATAGGAGAATTGCAGTACTTCCATGCCGCCGCCTACGCCCACGTACAAAATAGTTGGGTCGTTGATTAGGTCGCGGGGGTGGGTGGTGCTGCCGCAGCCGTAGTTCATCTCTAACATGATGTTAGGGATGTCTAGGTCGGGTAGCTGCCAAATAGGGGTGGTGGTGCAGCACAGGCCTTCGTCGGGTGTGAGGGCTGCTTCGCGGTAAACGTCTTTGGTGGTTTCTAGGTAGGCGGACATTTCTTATCTCGTTTTAGTATTTTATTAATGCTCAGACTGTGTGTAGTTTAAAAGTTCCAAGCTTATTGTCGCAGGGTCAGGGTATTACCCTTTTGTACCATCTCTAAGTGTTTTAAAAAGCTCATGCCCAACAGGATGTCATCTTCTTTGTAGTGTGGGTTGATGGTGCCGTGCACGTCATACAGTTTGATGTTGCCTAGCTGAACTTTGTCTAGCTCAACGGAATATACGATAATCGTGCCATTGGCGGTGGAGCTTTGCAGTTGATAGCCGCGCTGCAAGCCAATTTTTTCGGCGATATGCTCGGGGATACTGACCCCTGAGGCGCCAGTATCCAAGAAAAACGTCACCTCTACCCCGTTGATCCTGCCGGGGCTGACGTAGTGGCCGTAGGCGTTGCGCTGCAAAACCACCTCGCGCAGGCCATCCGCATTAATATGGCTGGAAAGTTCCTGGTTGGGATTTTCTTTGGCGTCGAGGTAGCCCTGCACAAAGTACGTAGCTATGCCTAATACTATCAGCCAGAAAACCAGTAGCATGCCTCTGCCTAGCTGGATTCCTGCTTCGTCGTTGTTATCTGTTTGCTGGTTCACGTGCTTAATCAATGGTTATTCGTTAAAGATCAGGTAAAATACCGTGCTATGTCTGGAAATACTATTGGAAAACTATTCACGGTCACCAGTTTTGGCGAAAGCCACGGCGTGGCTATCGGTTGCATCGTCGACGGCTGCCCTCCGGGCCTAACCCTGTGCGAGGCAGATATTCAGCACGACCTTGATCGTCGCCGCCCAGGCACGTCTAAGTTTGTGACTCAGCGCAATGAGCCAGATCAGGTGAAGATTTTGTCGGGCGTATTTGAAGGTAAGACGACTGGTACGCCGATTGCTCTGATGATTGAAAACCAAGACCAGCGCTCTAAAGACTACGGCAATATTGCTGAGCAGTTCCGCCCCGCCCATGCAGATTACACTTACTATAAAAAATACGGTGAGCGCGACTACCGTGGCGGCGGGCGTTCCTCTGCTCGCGAGACAGCGGTGCGTGTTGCCGCAGCGGCGATTGCCAAAAAATACCTAGCTGAGAAATTTGATATTCAAATTCGCGGCTACCTGTCTCAGTTGGGCCCGATTGCCCCTGAAAAAATTGATTGGGACGTGGTTGAGACCAACCCCTTTTTCTGCCCCGATGCGGATAAGCTGGAAGAGTTAGAAAACTATATGAACGCCCTGCGCAAAGAGGGTGACTCTATTGGCGCACAGGTGACTGCTGTCGCCACGGGTGTGCCGGTAGGCTGGGGCGAGCCTGTCTACGACCGTATCGACGCGGACATCGCCTTTGCCATGATGTCTATCAATGCCGCTAAGGGTGTAGAGATTGGTGCGGGTTTTGACAGTGTGACCCAGAAGGGCACTGAGCACCGCGACGAAATTGTACCAGAAGGCTTCTTGTCGAATAACGCGGGTGGTTGCCTAGGTGGTATTACTAGCGGGCAAGACATTATTGTTAATGTGGCAATCAAGCCGACCTCAAGCTTACACCTGCCTGGACGCAGCGTGAACAAGCAGGGGGAGCCGATCGAAGTGATCACCAAGGGCCGCCACGACCCCTGTGTGGGCATACGTGCTACGCCAATCGCCGAGGCGATGCTAGCCTTGGTGCTAATGGATCATATGATGCGCCATCGTGCCCAGTGTGCGGATGTGCAAACCGATTTTACTATTCCCGCTAAAGCCCCAGAACACATCTAGTTGTGTGGCTTTGGTCTTACCTTATATTTGGAAATAATCATGCTTAATCAAATCAAAATAATTGTTGGCCTATGTTTGGCGCTATCTTTATCTGCCTGTAACTTGTTAGGCGGCGGCACACAACCTGACGGCGCAGCGGCTGCACCGTCGATGATGAGCACTATCATTCAAAGCCGTATTCAGGCGAAAGGCCCACAGATGTTTTGCTCACAGCCGACTTACCAGAAGTGCCTAGGCCAGACGGAAGCACAGTGTGTAGCTGAGCAAAGCACCTTCTCTGACGCCTGCTTTACTACAGCACAGGGCCTATCAGGCGGCGCCGGCATGAGTTCTGCAGCTTTTTCAACTCACTATGCAACGTGCATGAGCGTAAAGCATGGTTTGATGCACCCTGATCGTGCACTAGAAATCAAAAGCTGTGTAGCCGGCGCAAACTTCGACTACATGGCAATGTTGCGCTCAGTACTTTACTAGGTCTCAATGCGAATAGTTTGAAAACGACCTGTTTTTAGACTATTCGCATTACCCTACCTCATTGCATAGTCGCCTTTCTGCCGCCTACTTTTTCTACTTCGCCTCTCTGGGCGTCTTTGTTCCCTACTGGGCACCGTATTTAGCCTCCCTAGGCTATGGCTCCCAAGCCATCGGTCAGCTGATTGCTATTTCTATGGGCACAAAAATATTTGCCCCCTATGTCTGGGGTTGGGTCGCCGATCACACGGGGCATCGAACCGTATTAATTCGCATCGCCAGCGGCCTATCCGCATTAGCCTTTGCGGGTTTGTGGCTGGGTGAGGGCTTTGTCTGGCTGGCTATGATCATGGCGGCGTATAGCTTCTTTTGGAATGCAGTATTGCCGCAGTTCGAAACGGCGACCATGAACTACGTGAAGGAAGACCACGGTCTGTATAGCCACATTCGCTTGTGGGGGTCGGTGGGTTTTATTGTTACCGCCGTGCTA
>Ga0105356_10001551_pt1 | contig 22802 bp, 24 predicted proteins | sample GOMGulsemesocosm_3_FD_83502 | JGI IMG/M metagenome (GOLD analysis project Ga0105356, IMG submission 83502) | Methane-oxidizing microbial communities from mesocosms in the Gulf of Mexico - GOM9D Gulf of Mexico | ecosystem: Environmental > Aquatic > Marine > Cold seeps | place: Gulf of Mexico... | reverse complement strand
CTTTAACTCTTTTAAAGAAGCTATAAAATCTTTACGAACTCCTAAATCTTTAAATGTAGACATATGCTTATTTTGAAAGTGCAAATGTACGTTTATTTACCTGCTTCTAATACTTTTAAAACACTTTCTGTAATTCTAGCTGGCTTCAAGGTTTTGGCATGTAGCATGCACCAAGTTGTGATAGCATTAACTAATAAAACAGTGCCTTTGTAAATTTCAACATGTCTTACAGAAGTCACACCTTTTGTTTCACCAACCCAGGTTTTAAAAGTAATATCATCGCCCAACACAGCTTGTCCTCTATAGTCAATTTCGTGGCGAGTAACCACCCAAACAAAGTTTAAATCTGGACTGTTTTTTGATAAATCATTCCAATGTTTGATAGAAACATCCTGAATCCATTGTACATATACTACATTGTTAACATGTTGCAAGCTGTCTAGTTCGTGTTCTTTTACTGTATGTTGATAGGTAAATATCTTTTTAATTTCGCTCATACACTGGTTTAAAAGGCAAACATACAAGAAATGTTTCATATGCTACTTTTATGTTTTCAATTCCTTACATCGATCAACCTTAAAGAAATCTTAAAGTTTTGTGAAAGCTAAATTCTTTAACATTTCTTTCTGAATGTAGCAAGCAGAAAGGGTGCATCTTTGGAACAACCAAAAGCCCCGCATGAACAAAACAGTTAACGAATTAGGTACAGAAAAAATTAGCAAACTCCTAATAAAACAAGCAGTACCTGCTTCAATCGGAATTTTAGTAATGTCGTTAAACATGATTGTCGATACTATTTTTGTTGGACAATGGATTGGGATTATGGCCATTGCTGCTATTACGGTTGTACTGCCAATAGCCTTCTTTATTTCTTCTATCGGAATGGGAATTGGTATCGGAGGAGGTTCTATTATTTCTAGAGCTATGGGAGCTAAAAAATTCGACAAAGCATTTAAAACTTTTGGGAATCAAATTACACTAACTGTAGGATTATCGTTGCTATTTGTTTTGTTAGGAACCTATTTTTGTTTTCCTATTTTACAATTATTTGGTGCTAATGGCGCTATCGTGAACCCTGCAACCGAATACTTTCATGTTGTTATATATGGCGTACCCTTTTTTGCCTTTGCCATGATGGGAAATCCAATTATTAGAGCAGTCGGCCAACCTAAGTTTGCCATGTATTCTATGATTATTCCAGCCATCGCTAACATATTATTAGACATTCTTTTTATTAAAATATTTGATTGGGGCATGTACGGTGCTGGTTTGGCCACAACTATTTCTTATGCAACTAGCGGATTATTTGTTCTAGGTTTCTTTTTATCATCTAAAAGTAGTCTCAGCATTCAGGTAAAAAACTTTGTTTTAGATTTTAAAATTGTAAAAGAGATTATTTCTTTAGGCGGTGTAACAATCGTACGACAGGGTACCATTAGTTTGCTCATTGTTATCTTAAACTATACCTTATTCAAATACGGTGGAGAGGTTTCCATTGCTATTTATGGCATCATCAACAGGGTTATGATGTTTGCTTTATTCCCTGTGTTGGGCGTAACTCAAGGGTTTTTACCAATTGCAGGTTTTAATTATGGGGCCAATGACGCTAAACGTGTAAAAGAAACTATTAAGACAGCCATTCTATATGGAACTGGTGTTGCGTTGTTGATTTTTATGGGAATTGTATTATTCCCTGGCGATATTGTACGCATTTTTACAGAAAACTGTGAGCTATTGGCAAAAACTCCCAATGCATTGTTAATTGCATTTTTAGCAACCCCATTTATTACCGCACAACTAATAGGATCTGCCTATTTTCAGGCCGCAGGAAAAGCGTGGCCAGCCTTATGTTTAACATTATTAAAACAAGGGGTATTTCTAATTCCGCTTGTATACATTTTACCAAAATATTATGGGATTACAGGCGTATGGATGTCCTTCCCTATTGCAGACATTTTAGCAACTAGTATTACCGTCCTTTACTTAAAAAGAGAAATTAATAAGAATATGGCTAGTTAATTTTACTGGCAACGGTGCTTTTTACCCAAACGATACACCCTTCAACGACTAGGATTAAAGATAGATTATCAAGTAAAAGAAACTGCAATAGGATACGATATCTATCAGTATATTGATCGTGTCATAAAAATTATCCAAAAAATTAACACAACTAAATGAAACTAAAAATAGTACTATTAATGTTGCTTGCACCCTCGGCGGTGTTTTCTCAGATGTTTAAAACGGTACAAATTGATTCAAAAATTTTAGATATAAAAAGAGAAATACAAATTTTTCTTCCCGAAGGATATGCGTCTTCTACAAAAAAATATCCAACATTGTATGTACTAGACGGTCAGCAGTATTTTTACTATGGTGTTGGTTTCCAGCAAGCATTTAATTGGCGAGATAGAGCTCCTGAGTTTATCGTTGTCGGAATAAATACTAGCAATTGGAGTCAACGAAGAATCGATTTCAAATCAAAAAAACATGAATTGAAGTTTAGAAACTTTATAGAACAGGAAGTAATTAAATATATCAACAAAAACTACAGAACAAATGACGATCGCATGGTTTTTGGTTGGGAAGATACTGGCGATTTTGTACTTCATACCTTGGTGCATAAACCAGCATTGTTCTCTGCCTATTTTGTAGCAAGTGCAAATAAATGGAACCGTGAGGTGCTAGAACAGTTCACATCAAAATCATTTAATCAAGAGAAATTTTTATACTTCGGTCTTAGTGCTTCTGAAACATGGTCCACCAAAAATTTTAATGCATTTTCAAAAGCATTGCAAGAAAAAACGCCACACAATCTAAATTGGGAAACCAATCCGCTTACGAATGAAGATCATTGGTCTACACCCTATCAGATTATTTACAATGGTATAAAAAACTATTACGAATCCTATGTCCCCCTTAAATTTTCTTCTTTCAAAGAGTATCAAAAAGCTGGAGGCTATCAATATGTAGTTGATTTTTATAAAAAATATGGACAGAAATATGGCATTTCTTCGGATATCCATTTCAGAACAAAAATTAACCTATTGCGCATTGCTATGAGAGCAGATGCCTATAAAGAGTTTACTTTTTTAATAGCAGAACTAGATTATTTTCTAATCGATTATATCCGTGATTTTAGATATGTGAATTATGGCGAGTTTTATTTAAAACATAACAATACAAAGGCAGCTTTTACCCTTTTAGAAAAAGGCATAAAAGATTATCCATGGTCTGCTAGAGTGCTAAATTGTTCTGGTGATGTACATAAAGCGATGGGTGATTATAAAAATGCTCGATTGATGTATCAAAAAGCAATAGCATTGACCAAAGAATATAGTCAAGGAAGTTTACAAAAATACCAGCAGAACCTTGCATCTGTTCAAAACTAACTTTGCGTATTGTTCCAAAATTAAAACTTTAACATTTCTTTTTAGTGTTGATTTAAGAAAATAGAATACCTTTGAAACGTTCATTTCAAATAAGATGCCTAAAGTAGAAACATTTAACAAAGAGTTTGTAATCCAACAAGCCACTGAAGTCTTTCATACAAAGAGTTACAACCTAACTTCTATGCAAGATTTGGTAGATGCTACAGGATTAAATCGCTCTAGTATATATAATACATTTGGTAGTAAATTGGATTTGTATATGGACTGCCTACGTTCGTACCAATCAACTGCTCATACCAAGATTCAAAAAATATTGAAGTTCACTAAAGGAACAAAACCAACTTTAGAAGCCATCTTCCTATTGAATGTTGTTATCAGTAAAAATGGAACGGAAAATGGCTGTCTGATTAATAACTGTACGACTGAAATGGCCAATCAAGAGACAGGAATCAATCAATTTTTATGCAACAACCAAGAAAACATGATCCAATTATTTGAATCTTTAGTAGCCCAAGGGCAACGAGAAGGTGTTTTTAATCAAACACAAACTCCAAAAGCATATGGGCTGTATTTGTTAAATGCTTTCCAGGGATTAAAAGTAGGTAGTATTTTATCAAAGGACACAAAACAACTAGAGAGTATAGTACACACTACACTTTCGGTACTAGATTAATTTTTTTTAACCACATTTGGAACGAACGTTCCAAATATAAACAAACAAAACATGAATACATTACAAAACAAAGTAGCCGTTATTACAGGCGCAAATAGTGGCATAGGATTGGCTACAGCGAAACTTTTTCTAAAAAACGGCGCAAAAGTAGTTTTAGCAGGAAGACGTGCAGAAGCATTAGCCGAAGCAACCAATCAACTAACAGGGGATTTCACCACATTTGTAGGTGATGTTTCAAGCGAAGAAGACAATACGCGCTTAATCAACGTAGCCACAGAAGCATATGGTAAGATTGATATTTTATATTTAAATGCTGGTGTTGCTCCGGTTACACCCACTACAAACATTACAGCAGCTCATTATACTACTGTATTTGATGTAAATGTTAAAGCGCCCATTTTAACTATAAAAGAAGCGTTACCGCACATCAATGATGGAGGTACTATTTTATTTACCAGTTCTATTGTGAGTCAAAAAGGCTTTGAAGGATTGGCAGTATACTCTGCAAGTAAAGGCGCCTTACGATCGTATGCTAGGGTATTGACCAATGAGGTAAAATCTAGAGGAATTAGAGTAAATGCGATCGCTCCAGGCCCCATAGAAACACCCATTTATGGAAAAATGGGCTTGCCAGGAGAAGTGGTAGAAGAAATGGGCAAAGGATTTGCACAAGCTGTACCATTGGGGCGCTTTGGTAAACCTGAAGAAATTGCGGCCACTGCCCTATTCTTAGCATCTGATGCTGCTTCTTATATTAACGGAATTGAAATTGAAGTAGATGGTGGGCTGAGCCAGATATAAACATATTTTTAAAAAGTTCTTTAAAATGGCTGGGGTTCTCAGCCATTTTTTCATTTTTTAAAACTAGCATCAAGTGTTGATAACAAGCTAAACAAATATGACTATCTTTAAGAGCTTCCATCCAACAAAATAATTAAGATAATTCTCATAATAATTAATTATCTTGATCGAGATAATGGCCAAAACCGTATTGATTTGACCATAAATAAACGGAAATATCAATCATCTTTAAGCACAAAAAGGAAACGAATTTGAGGGGAAAAACATCTTCACTCCCTTTAAAATAGCCAAATGACAGATATATGACACCTATATGTCGTAAGAAATAAATGAGTTTACCAATAGCTTTGCAGTAAACAAAATAGAAATTATGGAAACACAATCAATTGCAAAAAATTTGGTATATCAAAGAAAATTAAAAGGATATACTCAAGAAGAATTATCAGATAAAACACATGTTACAATACGTACCATACAACGCATAGAAAAAGGCGCTGTCAACCCACACCTTCAAACTGTGAAATTATTGGCTTCTGCCCTAGGTGTTGATGTGGAAACTTTATTAGTCCTAGAAAACCCAAAAGAAGAAATTATTTTAAAAAAATGGCTGATTCTATTACATTGCACTCCCTTTTTAGGCTTTATAATTCCATTAGCGAATATACTTTTCCCACTGTTTCTTTGGATTCATAAACGCGAGGACAACAATATTTATGATACCCATGGAACACGTATTATAAATTTTCAAATAACCATGAGTATACTATATCTATCTTCTTTAGTTGCACTTCTAACTGTCGAAAAATGGGGTTTCCTATTTTTTGTGTCTGTTATTCCTTTTAGTGTCGCTGTTATGATAATTAATATTATACGATCACTTACTTCACAAAAATGTTACTATCCATTATCCATTCCATTCTTGAAAATGAAAAAGAATAAACGCCCCGTTAAAGCAATAACATTCTTATTATTAGGAAGCTTATTCTTTACCAGTTGTATGCAGGTAGAAAACCCAGCTATAATACGATTGGATGGAACAGAGATAGCCAAAGATTCTTTAAGCCTAAAAATTGACAAACTAATTAAAAAAGCAGCTGTACATGGATTGGCGATCAGTATTTTCAATGAGAACAAAGTAACTTATCAGAAAAGTTTCGGGTACAAAAACTATGAACAAAAAATAGCACTGAACGATTCTACTAATATCTATGGAGCTTCTTTTAGTAAAGCTGTTTTTGGCGTGTTGGTGATGCGTTTGGTAGAAGATGGCATGTTAGATTTAGATACTCCTTTGCAGTCTTATTTGCCAAAAAAAATATACGAATACACCCCTGAAACGAGATGGCATGATGATTTTTCTGCATTAGAAAAGGATAGCCTTTATCATCAAATAACGGCACGTATGTGTTTAAATCACACCACTGGATTTGCCAACTCAAGATGGTTTGAATCTGATTACCAGCTTCGAGTAAATAGAACACCAGGTAGTAGGTTTAGCTATTCTGGAGAGGGATTCATTTACCTACAGGTAGTTTTAGAAAAAATACTCGGACAGCCTCTTGAAGATCTTGCTCAAAAAATAATTTTCAGTCCATTAAAAATGCACCGAACAAGTTACCAATGGCAACCTGCATTTGAACAAAACTTTGCTTATGGTCACAATGCACGTGGAAAAAAATATGTAAAGGATATAGACAACGAACCACGTGGAGGTAGTACTTTAGAAACAACATCAGAAGATTATACAAAATTTTTAGAAGCGGTAATGCAGTCTAAGATTATTTCTAAAAAATCATGGAATGAAATTTTTAAACCACAAATTAGCATTCGATCTGTCAAACAATTTGGGCCACTGGCACTTAAAGATTCTACCTTAAATGATGCTATTCAATTAAGCTATGGTCTCGGTTGGGGACTCTTGCAAACACCTTATGGAAAAGGTGTATTTAAAGAAGGGCATGGTAATGGATTTCAGCATTATTCTATACTTTTCCCAAAAGTAAAAAAAGGAATTATGATAATGACAAATAGTGACAATGGTGAAAGTATTTTTAAAGAATTGTTAGACTTTTGCATGAAAGACTCCTATACACCTACTGAATGGGAAAACTATATTCCGTACACTGAAAATTAGCAGTTATATCAACAAATGCAATGTTACTAGCTATGTATTGTCAAAGAACAAGTATTGCAATCTTTTTAAGCTGAATTGCACGTAAAGTAATTAAAATGCAACTGGTATTAAACCATCAGTTGCTTGTTATTCATGAATTAAACAACTCAGTACAATAATTAGGTTTCAGTTTGTAAACTCCGCTAAATACCCTAACTTAGTAACAAAACAGCCTGGTGCATTTACAATATTTCAAAGGCATTGACCCAAAATGACACATTTACCATGGAACAGCATAACGAGCATAACTATTTTATTCATCCACTTGCAGATGTACAGACAGAGAAAATAGGTGACCACACTAATTTCTGGCAATTTAGTGTTGTTTTAAAAGAAGCTGAAATTGGTGATAACTGTAATATATGCAGCCATACTTTCATAGAAAATGATGTTGTAATAGGGCACAATGTTACGGTTAAAAGCGGTGTGTATCTTTGGGATGGACTAACCATCGAAGACAATGTGTTTATTGGTCCCAATGCCACCTTTACGAATGACAAATATCCGCGATCAAAACAGTATCCAGATAAATTTCAAAAAATACTTCTCAAAAAAGGCGCTTCCATTGGGGCTAATGCTACGATTTTAGGTGGTATCACCATAGGCAATCATGCCATGATTGGTGCCGGAAGTGTGGTAACTAAAAATGTGCCTGACAATGAATTGTGGATCGGAAACCCTGCAAAATTCGTGAGGAAAATTTAAACTAGTTAATTGAACTAAATTCTAATCAATCAGTGACTCCCCATTTAGATTGGTTGTCAATACGTCTGAAAATAAATTAAAGAACGGGCGCATGGCCTTAAAACTAGCGTCTACTTCGTCTAAAAAATTTGGAGCGAGTACTTCTTTATCTGTAAACTTTTGAACCGCGATAAAGCCTTTTTTACGTAATAAATCAACATCAGGGTGCTCTTTATCAAAACCACGAGGCGCTGATTTTAACTCCTCTCCCTCAAAAGAGCCTCCAAAATGCTTTTTAAAAGTAGCGTTGTTTAACACCTCTCTAAATTCTGTTGCATCCAATTCTATTTCTTTACGCAATCGGAATAAGTCATCTTTTTCTGGCTGCCAAAAACCACCTCCTATTAATGTTTCTCCTGGCTTTATCTGCAAGAAATACCCTCCACGTAATTGTTTCCCTAATCTAGAAAATGAAACCGCCAATCGTGGGTTGTATGGAGTTTTATCTTTAGAAAAACGAACATCTCTATAAATTCGATAGACTTTCATCTTTTCAATTTCATCATGCTTCTCCAAGTTTTCTTGCATTTCAGAAAAGAGTGCCTTCACATCATTCTGAATTTCTGTAAATCTTGGTTTATGTTCTGTAAACCAATCACGGTTGTTATTGGCTGTTAACTCGTTTAAAAATTGTAGGGTCGACTGTTCGAATTTCATCAATTGTATTTTGGGGTTTCAATATACAAAAAGTATGAGTACATTCGTTTTTGAGAATGGAATTTAACAGTAAAAATATACAACAGCAATACCAAGGTTTTTTAAACACAAACTTCTTGTGGAAAAATACTTTTTATGGTTTAAAACAATTTGAGTTAGCGACTATTTCTACTTCCATATTTCAAGGGAAACTTACCAAAAACCCAAGATTAGGGAAGCGTGTAGAATCATTTGTGTCTTGCTATTTACAGCAATTCGAAACGATTAAAATTATTCATGAAAACCTACAGATACAGCGAGGAAAAATAACAATTGGAGAACTGGATTGCATTCTTACACAACACAATACACCTATTCACCTCGAGGTTATCTTTAAGTTTTATTTATATGACAAATCTGTTGGTTTTTCAGAAATTGAACATTGGATTGGGCCGAATAGAACTGATTCTTTAGATCAGAAGATTGAAAAATTGAGCAGCAAACAATTGCCCTTATTATTTAAAGAAGAAACACAAAAATACATAGATATAGATGTTGCAACCATCCAACAAAAAGTATTTTTTAAAGCACAATTATTTGTTCCTTATTCCAACCAGAATATCCAATTTGAACAACTAAACTCAGAATGTATATCTGGGTTTTATCTTAATCAACATGAATTGCTGGAATTTGCTGATTGTAAATTTTACATTCCCTCTAAAATTAATTGGTTGCTCGAGCCTCATAAAAATGTAGATTGGCTCTCTTTTGTGGTATTCAAAGAACAAACAACATCTTTATTAGCGGCTAAAAGATCTCCACTATGTTGGGTCAAACAACCTAATGGAGCACTTTCAAAATTCTTCCTTGTCTTCTGGCTTGCTTAATATATTTTGTGTTTTTCGCTATTGATTTGTTTTATACGCTGTCTGTAATCCCTATGCATATTACCGAAATTAATTCGGTTTATTAGCAATTCTTTTTTAGCTCATGTTCTGTTGAATTACGATCATAGCGGAGCATTTTTATGCTGTGGAAACCTATTGAATATTACCGTTCATAATTTGCTTTAAAATTTCGTTTCACATGTAGCGCTTCTTCCCTATTTTTACACTTTCAAAAAATTGTTGATCCATGCCGCAAATGAAATTTCAAAAAAACTTACTCACCACCTTAAAGAAATATTTTGGATACGATCATTTTCGTGAGCAACAGTTAGAAATTATTGAAACTGTTTTACAACGTAAGGACTGTATGGTGATTATGCCTACTGGTGGTGGTAAATCGATTTGTTTTCAGTTACCTGCCATGCATTTTGAAGGGACTACTTTGGTTGTTTCTCCGCTAATTGCCTTGATGAAGGATCAAGTAGATGGCTTGAATGCTAACGGAATTATGGCTGCTTATTTTAATAGCAGTCAATCTAGTGATGAGCATGCTACCATTCTAGAAAGCATTCACCAGAAAAAATTAAAATTACTATATGTGGCTCCAGAGAGCCTGCGCATATTAGAAAATGTTATTTCAGAAAAATATGTTAGCTGTATCGCTGTAGACGAAGCACATTGTATTTCCTCTTGGGGACACGATTTCCGTCCTTCGTACCAGCAATTAAGCTTTTTTAAGAAATTATTACCCAATACCCCTATTATTGCCTTAACTGCAACTGCCGACAAGGCAACACGTGAAGATATCTTAAATCAATTAGGCATTCCAACAGCCGCACAATTCATTACTTCTTTTGATCGTAAAAACATCTCTTTAGAAGTGCGATTGGCCGATAAACGTGTAGCGCAAATCATCCGTTTTATTAATGAACGTAGCCAAGAGTTCGGAATTGTGTATTGCTTAAGTAGAAAAACAACCGAGCAATTGGCCGATAAATTGTCTATCAACGGAATTAAAGCGGCTGCCTATCATGCAGGCTTGTCATTTGACAAAAGAAGTCAAGTTCAAGAAGATTTTATTTTTGATAAAATAAATGTCGTTTGCGCTACTGTGGCCTTCGGAATGGGAATTGATAAATCAAACGTTCGTTGGGTGGTGCATTATAACATGCCAAAAAACTTGGAAGGTTATTACCAAGAAATTGGTAGGGCTGGTAGAGATGGTTTAAAATCGAATGCCTTGCTTTTTCATAGCTATGCCGATGTAATTCAACTTCGCAAATTTGCACAAGGAGCCAGCAATGAAGAAGTTCAGATTGCTAAGCTAGATCGCATGAAGCAATTTACAGAGGCCACCACCTGTAGACGAAAAATACTATTGAGCTATTTCGGCGAATTACTCGCTGATAATTGCGGGAATTGTGATGTGTGTAAGAATCCTCCTCAATTTTTTAATGGAACCGTAATTGCGCAAAAAATACTATCGACCATTTACCGATTAAAAGAGCAAGAAGCTTCTGGAACTGTGATAGACGTGTTGCGTGGTGCAAATAATGCAGCTATAAACGAGAAAAATTATCAACGTATTTCAACCTACGGAATCGGGAAAGGGACTGCTTGGAAAGACTGGCAACAATACATTATTCAATTGATCAACCAAGGATTTTGCGAAATAGCTTTTCATAAAAACAATAGTTTACAGCTAACGGATTTTTCTAAAAAAGTATTGTTTGATGGAGCCATTGTTCATTTAACAAAACCTGTGATAACCTCAGAAATAACGCCAACAAAAAAGAAAGTAACACTCACTAAAAAGAGAAAAAGTAATACTTTATTTGAAAAGCTAAGAGCCTTACGAACTAAAATCTCTCAAGAAGAAAACATTCCGGCCTACTTGGTTTTTAACGATGCTACTTTAAAGGAAATAGAAAGAGAGCGCCCAATGTCTGAATCTGAATTCTTATTGATTAGTGGTGTCGGACAACGAAAGGCAGAAGCCTATGGACCTGAATTTATTGCAGCAGTAATCGATTTTATGGGTAGTAAACGCGTTACAAAAACAAAAAAATCAGAAACTCATTTGGTTACCTACGAATTGTACAATGCTGGAATGAGTATTGATGAAATCTCTGTAGAACGTAAATTAAAGTCACCAACGATATACTCTCATATTGCTCGTTTATTCTTAGAAGGAAAAGACATTGCTATCTTCGATTTTGTTTCTAGAAAAGAAGTGGATTTGGTACAAGAGGCTAAAAAGTCTTTGGGAAGTCCAAAGACCTTAAAAGCCTATTTTGATTACTTTGATGAGCAATTGGATTATTTCAAAATAAGATTGGCATTAAGTATTATTGAAAAAGAAGAAGAAGATTGATTTCATAATTTATAAATTTGGTAAATACCTGAAATTATTTTTCTCTACTTTTTAAAACGTCCACCACATCATTCAATTGAAACCCTTTTGCTTGTAACAGCAGTAAATAGTGAAACAACAAATCGGCACTTTCACTTAAAAACAAATCATCATTGTTATCTTTTGCCTCAATGATCACTTCTACAGCCTCTTCTCCAACCTTTTGCGCTACTTTATTGATTCCACTAGCAACCAATGAAGCTACATAGGATTTTGTCGTGTCAGCATCCGCTATTCGGTTTGCTATGGTTGTTTCTAAACTAGTAATAAATCCATAGGTATCTGTATTTGTTCCATTCCAACAGGTATCTGCCCCTTTATGACAGGTTGGTCCGGTTGGCTGTACCTGAATTAACAAGGTATCCTTATCGCAATCTAATTTAACATCGATCAATTCCAACGTATTGCCACTTTCTTCTCCTTTGGTCCACAATCTATTTTTGGTTCTTGAAAAGAAGGTCACCAATTTGGTTGCTACTGTTTTATCAAATGCCTCTTGATTCATGTATCCCAACATCAATACATTTTTTGTGCTACTATCTTGAATAATTGCTGGCACAAGTCCGTCGTTATTTTTTTGGAAGTCTATTTTCATTTTTATGTCGTTCCTGTATAGACAGGATTTTTTTTTAATTAGTACTTATTTTCTTGGATTCTTGCCTTCGCAGGCATAACAGTTCGTTTCTGTCAGTTCGAGTGATTTCAATTGTTATTGAACTTATATCGAGAATTTTTATCTGCTTCTCAATACAATTTTTCGTTCCTCAAAAGCACTCGAAGTGACAATATATTTACAATCGCACTGGAATTTGATTCCGTTGTAACTCTTGTTTCAATTCTTTTATTCTTATTTCCTTAAAGTGAAACACACTAGCTGCCAAGGCCGCATCTGCTTTTCCTTTGATAAATGCATCTGTAAAGTGTTGTATGGTTCCTGCGCCTCCAGAGGCAATTATTGGAATATTTACCAATGTTGATAATTTTGCCAATGCTTCGTTTGCAAATCCATCTTTAGTACCGTCGTTTTCCATAGAAGTGAAAAGAATCTCTCCTGCTCCACGGTTTGCTACTTCTGTTGCCCAATCAAACAACCCAAGTTCTGTAGGCACTTTACCTCCTACCAAATGTACTTTCCAAATTCCATTAATACGTTTCGCATCAATAGCTACAGTGATGCATTGGCTACCAAACTTACTGGCCAGTTCATTGATCAATTGCGGTTTTTTTACTGCGGATGAATTAATAGAAACTTTATCTGCTCCAGAATTAAGCAAGAGCGAAACGTCTTCTACTGAAGAAATTCCACCACCAACCGTAAATGGAATATTTACTTGTTCGGCTACTTTTAACACCAAGTCGATGAGTGTTTTACGTTTTTCCTCGGTTGCAGAAATATCTAAAAACACCAATTCATCAGCCCCTTCATTGGCATAGCTTCTTGCCAATTCTACTGGATCTCCGGCATCACGTAAATTAACGAAATTGACTCCTTTTACAGTTCTCCCATCTTTGATATCTAGGCATGGAATAATTCTTTTTGTGAACATGATATAGTGGTTAGTGGTTAGTGGTTAGAATATAACTTTCCAATTCCTTCAATGAAATTCTATTTTCATAAATCGCTTTTCCAATTATGACTCCTTCACAGCCCATTGCTGCTAGCTTTGGGATTTCTTCAAAGGTTGAGATTCCGCCAGAAGCGATTAATTTTAAGCTATTAGTTGTTTCCTCGAGCGCAGTCGAGAGGTCATTGATTTTTGACCGATTTCGAACTGACTTTTTACATTTTCTTATAACATCTTGATACAATTCGAACGAAGGCCCAGAAAGCATTCCATCTTTAGCGATATCTGTAGAAATCACATAGTTCACGCCTTCTTTTAGATAATTTTGAATAAAGGGAATGATGTCTTCAGTACTTTCTTCTAACCAACCATTGGTGGCTATTTTTCCATTGTTTGCATCTGCTCCTAAAATGACTTTATTGCTTCCGTAGTTTGCAAGCCATTCTTTAAATAGTAGTGGGTTTTTAACCGCAATACTTCCGCCTGTAATTTGATTTGCCCCTGAATTAAATGCAATTTTCACATCCTCATCGGCTTTCAATCCGCCACCAAAATCAATTTGTAAATTGGTTTTAGAAGCAATGCTTTCTAACAACTTATAATTGATGATTCTACTTGCTTTGGCGCCATCTAAATCTACCAGGTGCAAATATTCTATTCCTGCTTGTTCAAAGGCCTTTGCTACTTCTAATGGGTTTTCATTGTATATTATTTTTGTGGTATAATCTCCTTTAGAAAGACGGACACATTTGCCGTCAATAATATCTATTGCTGGTATAATTCTCATAAAAATGTGTTTAGTTGTTCGTTTTTAGTTTTAAAAAATTCTTTAGTACTTGCGCGCCTACTTCACTACTTTTCTCTGGGTGAAATTGGACGCCATAAAAATTATCTTTTTGCAAGGCTGATGCATAATTAACCCCATAATTAGTGGTTGCAATTTGAGCATCACAACTTTCTGCATAATAGCTATGCACCAAATACATAAAGGCAGATTCATCAATCCCTTCGAACAAACTTGACTGTAAGTTTGTAATGGTATTCCAGCTTATCTGCGGTACTTTTACTTGGTTTGTGAATCTTTTTACCTTGGTGTTAAACACGCCTAAACCTGGAGTATTATTCTCTTCCGTAAAATCGCACAACAGTTGCATCCCTAAACAAATTCCTAATACGGGTTGTTTCAACGTTGGAATGATTTTATCCAAACCAGATGCTATTAGCTTTTGCATTGCTGAGCTCGCCTCCCCCACTCCTGGGAAAATTATTTTATCAGCTGCTTTAATTTCCGCTATATCGCTAGATAGTTTTGCTGCTACGCCTAACCTTTTAAAAGCAAACTGAATGCTTTTAATATTTCCGGCTCCGTAATCTATAATTATGATTCTCATAATAGTTTTTAATTCTGTTTCTTATTCCCATGTAAATGGGAGTCCATTTCAATAATGAGATTCCGCATCAAGTGCGGAATGACAGTATATTTTACAACATTCCTTTTGTAGATGGTAAAATCATTTTCTCTGCATCTCTTTTTACAGCTACTTTTATCGCTTTCGCAAAGGCTTTAAAAATGGCTTCTATTTTGTGATGTTCATTGATTCCTGCTGCTTTGATATTCAAATTACATTTAGCACCATCTGTAAATGATTTAAAAAAGTGGTAAAACATTTCTGTTGGCATTTTACCAATCATTTCACGTTTAAAATCGGCTTCCCAAACCAACCAATTTCTTCCACCAAAATCCAATGCTACCTGCGCCAAACAATCATCCATTGGCAAACAAAACCCATAGCGTTCAATGCCTAGTTTATTTGCTAATGCAGCATTAAATACCTCTCCCAATGCAATTGCTGTATCTTCAATAGTGTGGTGTTCATCTACTTCTAAATCTCCTTGTACTTGAATGTTTAAATCGAGTTGCCCGTGACGTGCAATTTGATCTAACATGTGGTCAAAAAAAGCAATTCCGGTGTCAATCTTACTTTTTCCTGTTCCGTCTAAATTCAGATCGATTTTGATCTTGGTTTCATTCGTATTTCTCTCTAAACTAGCCGTTCTTTCATCAAGCTTTAAGAATTCATAAATGGTTTTCCATGAATCCGTTTTCAATACTTGTGTATCATTTTCATAATTCAATTCAGGTTCTGAACTCAGTAGAATTCCTTTTGCATTTAGATTCTCTGCCAACTCAATGTCTGTTAAGCGATCACCTATTACAAATGAGTTTTCTACATCATAATCACCCGTTAAATATTTGGTTAGTAAACCTGTTCTTGGTTTTCTATTTGGTGAGTTTTGTTCTGGAAAAGAGTCATCGATTAATACATCGGCAAATAGCACTCCCTCGTTTTCAAAGGCCTGAATCACTTTATTTTGTGCCGGCCAAAAGGTGTCTGAAGGAAATGACGTTGTTCCCAAGCCATCTTGGTTGGTTACCATCACCAATTCGAAATTCAACTCTTCAGCTATTTTACTCAACCATCTAAAAACACCTGGATAGAATTCTAACTTTTCTAAACTGTCTAATTGGTAATCTATTGGCGGTTCTATTGCTAAGGTTCCGTCTCTGTCTATAAATAGTATTTTTTTCTTCATATTATGATTCTCATTCCTTGGAAAGCAGGAATATATTTAAATTTAATGTTTGCCTTATAATGGATTCCTGCCTATGCAGGAATGACATTATGATATTTATTTTACTTCCTTAAACTTTTCAAAATTTTAATCAACTGTTTATTTTCCAGTTCAGTTCCAATGCTAAGTCGCAAGCAATTTTCGCATAAGGGCTGATTTGATCTGTTTCTAACTACGATTCCCTTTTCTATTAACTGCAGATATCTTCTCCTGGCATTATCTACTTTGATGAGTAAAAAATTGGCATCTGAAGGAATTACTTTCTCAACAAATTCAATTTGCTTCAATTCTTTTAAAAGAATTTCTTTTTCCATTTTTATTAGTTGAATTTCACGTTGAACACCCGCTATGTTCCGCAATCTTTCCAATGCTTTAAGCTGGGTCATTGCATTTACATTGTAGGGAGGTTTGATACTATTCAACACACTGATAATCTCTTTTGAAGCATAACAAACTCCCAATCGAATTCCTGCCATTCCATAAGCCTTAGACATGGTTTGAGTGATGATTAAATTCGGGAATTCCTCCAACCGATTCAGCCAGCTTTCTTCTTCAGAAAAATCGATATATGCTTCATCAAGCACCACAATTCCTTGAAACTGTCTTAGGATTTTCTCTACTTGTACTCTTGAAAAACTAGTGCCTGTTGGATTGTTTGGCGAGCATAAACACAAAAGTTTACTTTGTTGATTTGCAGCTAATAAAATGGTTTGTGTCTTTGGCTGAAAATCTGCAGTGAGCTGTACTTCTATGACATCAACAGCATTGATATCTGCCAATACTTTATACATTCCGTAAGTTGGTGGCAAAATGATGATGTTATCGTTGTTTGGCTCACAGAATGCTCTAAAAATCAAATCCAACACTTCATCACTCCCATTGCCAAGCATCATGTTTTCTGTAGCTACTCCTTTAATCTCAGACAGCAATTGTTTTACATTTACCTGTTTGGGATCTGGATACCTATTTAGGCCATTTTCAAATGGATTTTCATTGGCGTCTAAAAACACTAAGTCAGCATTGGCTTCAGTAAATTCATCTCTAGCCGAAGAATAGGCTTGGATATTTTTGATGTTCTCTCTAATGAGGTTTTGAATTGATACTTGTTTCATTTTTTTTATTGTTTTCACATCAAATGCTTCTTTTCTAGAAAATACATCGATGATATTACCACTGTTCTCGATACGATTCAGCATACTGCTGAATCATTCGAACTGACATTACTACTTATTAATTTCTTTACATCGGATAGACACCGCGTTTTTATGTGCTTGTAAACCTTCTGCTTCCGCCATGATTTCAATTGCACCTCCTATATTTCTCAGCCCTTTTTTTGATATTTTCTGAAACGTGATGCTTTTTAAATAACTATCTAAATTGACACCAGAATAGGCTTTTGAAAACCCATTAGTTGGTAGTGTATGATTGGTTCCTGAAGCATAATCTCCTGCACTTTCTGGCGTATAATTCCCTATAAAAACCGATCCTGCATTTTCAATATTATCAATAAAATAGCCCTCTTCTTTTGAACAAATAATAAAATGTTCTGGAGCATATTCATTGATTAATTCTAATGCTGCTTCTTTGGTATCAAGGTAAATCAACCTTGAATTTGAAATTGCTTGGGTTGCTATTTCTTTTCTAGGCAGCTCATTGAGCTGTTCTTGTATCTCACTCATCACAGATTTCAAAATTCTTTTTGAAGTCGACACTAAGAGTACTTGACTGTCTGCTCCGTGTTCTGCTTGACTTAACAAATCGGATGCAACAAATGCTGCATTTGCCGAATCGTCTGCGAAAACTAACAATTCACTTGGTCCAGCGGGCATATCAATAGCGACACCAAATTTGGTTGCTAGCTGTTTTGCCACTGTTACAAATTGATTTCCAGGTCCAAATATTTTAGACACTTTCGGAATGGTTTCTGTTCCAAAGGTCATTCCTGCAATCGCCTGAATCCCTCCCACTTTAAAGACTTTGGTAACTCCGCATATATTAGCAGCATATAAAATAGCAGGATTGATATTCCCATTTATATCTGGTGGGGTACACAGCACAATTTCTTTGCAACCGGCAATTCTAGCGGGTATTGCTAACATTAACACCGTAGAAAATAAAGGAGCTGATCCACCAGGAATGTACAATCCAATGTTGGTAATTGGTCTCTTCTCTTGCCAACATTGCACGCCTTCAGTAGTTTCTACATCAACTTTTTCTGTTTTTTGCGCACTATGAAATTTCTCAATATTCATTACTGCAACGGCTATGGCTTTCTTTAACTCTTCTGAAACGAATTGACATGCTTTTTCAATTTCATTTTCAGAAACCAAGAATGTGTTTAGCGCAACATTGTCAAATTGTTTGGTGAATTTAGAAATGGCAACATCCCCATTGCTTTTTACACTATCAAACACCTCATTCACAACATCCTCAATATCGTTTACCGTTTGTGTTGGTCGCTGTAAAATTGTTTGCCAATCTTTTCTATTTGGATTCTCTATAACCTTCATTACAACACCATTTTTTCTATTGGACATACCAAGATTCCTTCTGCTCCTTTTTCTTTTAGCAGATCAATAATTTCCCAAAATTGGTTTTTAGGAATTACAGAATGCACAGAACTCCAGCCTTTTGTTGCCAATGGCAAAACCGTTGGACTTTTCATTCCAGGTAACACATTGATGATTTCTTCTAGCTTGTTGTTTGGAGCATTTAACAACACATATTTAGAGTTTCTTCCTTTTAAAACTGCTTGCATTCTAAACTGTAACGTATCTACTATTTGCTGCTTATCATTGGTAATGGTTGGAGAAACTGCCAATACTGCTTGTGAATTTAATAGCAGTGCTACTTCTTTTAAATTATTCTTAAATAGTGTTGATCCACTAGAAACTATATCACAAATACCGTCTGCCAAGCCAATGTTCGGGGCTATTTCTACAGAACCATTAATGATGTGAATTTTAGTATTTATCCCTTTGTCTAACAAATACTTTTTTACAGTATTTGGATACGAAGTCGCGATTTGCTTCCCATTAAAATAGGTTACATCTTGGTATACTTCTCCTTTAGGAATAGCCAGAGAAACCTTGCATTTTGAGAAACCTAGCTTTTCTACAACGCCAATATCTGCTCCTTTTTCTATGAGTACATTCTCTCCAATAATAGCAATATCTACAACACCATCTCTTAAATACTGCGGAATATCTCCGTTACGCAAATAGAAAATTTCTAATGGAAAGTTGCTTGCGGTTGCTTTTAATTGGTCTTTTCCATTGTCGATTGAAATTCCGCAATCTTTTAAAATTTGTAAGGAATCTTGATTTAATCTTCCTGATTTTTGAATGGCTATTCTTAATTTACTCATGTTTTTGTTAAAATGCCTGAGTAAATCGAAGGAAAATCTTGTGTAAGAAAAAACCCGTTTGATTTACTCAAACGGGTTTAAAATATATGTTGATTTTATTCAATACATTTTCAGATCGCTTGAGTGCAACTATGAAAATGATGATGATGGTTTTGAATAAAAGTCATGTCTTGTTTTTAGATGCTACAAATATTTGTCATTTATTTTTAAATATCCTAGTCTTTTTCAAAAAAAAACAACATTTACAAAATAAGACGAGATTTAAACAATCTTTATCTCTTAATAATCATACATTTGAGATTAAAATTAAATTTTAAAAACTATGAAAATGAAACCAATTGTATTTTTTATTGCAGTATTATTCGCGGTAAACTTCCAAGCAACAGCTCAAGATAGCACTACAAAACTATTAGAAAAAGCGCAAATAGAAGCTAAAAGAACAGGGAAGAAAATCTTTGTAAAGTTTGAAGCTTCCTGGTGCGGATGGTGTCATAGAATGACCAAAAACATGAAAGCAGCAAGCACAAAAAAGTTCTTTAATGAAAACTTTATTATTGTTCCTGTTGTGGTAAAGGAATCGCCCAAGAATAAAAAATTAGAGAACCCTGGTGGGGATGCATTAATAAAAAAATACAATAAAGGAAATAGCCAAGTTGGTTTGCCTTTTTGGTTTATACTTGATGCTGATTTACAATTGGTCGTAGACTCATATGATGCTCAGAAACAAAACCTGGGATGCCCAGCAAGTCCAGCAGAAGTGGAAGTGTTTATACAAAAACTACGCAAACATGCTTCCAAATTTAAAAGTAGTGATGCAGCCATTATTAGAAAGCAATTTGTAAAGAAAACATAATAGTCATTTGCCTATAATAAATAAGCCTTCGAACATTGTTTGAAGGCTTATTTTTTTTATTTAAAGCAAGGTCTCTCTATAATGTTCATCTATTAAATAGGCTTTTACTCATTGATTGACTTTAGTATGGGCTTTCATTTTTGACAATGGTATAAAATTTGTAATGAATGAACACTGAGAATTAAATATCTTTAAAAAAAGTGCCATGAAGCAACGAACAAAACCCCCTCATTTTCTTCTTATTATGTTATTATTTACACTTTTCTCGTGCACACAGTTTGAGAATAATGAGCCTTGTTTAGATTTTCAATTAACCACACCAATCACTGGCGAACATCGTGTAAAGATAAACACCTCTCGGACATTTACATATGAGATTTTAAATAATTGTAATACTTACGCAACCTTATTATATGTGAAAATTGATGGTGAAAATAAAACGGAATTTCGTGTTGAAGGAATTACAGAACCTGGTGAAATATTGGAGAATGGACAAACATTTTCCATCATATTTACACCTAGAACGGCTGGTGATAAAAAGGCAACCATTTTTATAAAAACGGAAGTTGTAGATTTTGTATTTTACATGAATGGTACAGGTATTCACTAATGATTATTTTCGTTTATCGAAAGGGGCCACAGCGTTTCATTAATTACATTACGAAAACAAACACAATAAACCTTAAGCTAAGGCACTAAAAGCACTTTTAAATTAGCGTTTCCAAGTAATGTTCATCTATTAAATAGGCTTTTTTCAAGTCTTTAATTTTGCCTTCCAACGTTGATACATCACTATTTTTAGATGATTTTGTTCCTACCAACATCACATTCTTACGGGTGTGTTCGTTACTAATAAATTCAAACACTTTGGTATTGTAATTATGCTTTTCTAATACCAATGCTCTTATGGTGTCCGTCACCATTTCGAACTGACGTTCTTTAAAAATACCGTATTTTAATAAAGGACTCTCCTGCTCTTTTCCTTTTACTTGTTGACGGATTTGTTTGTGACAACAAGGTGCACAAATAATAAGCTCTGATTTAGAAACCAAGCCTTTATAAATGGCATCATCAGTAGCCGTGTCACAAGCATGCAATGCTATTAAAATATCAATTTTGTTGTTATCGTACTCTTGAATTGGTTGTGCTACAAAAGACAAATTTTCAAACTCACATTTCTCTGCAATGTCAGTGCAGTAAGCAACCAATTCTTCTCGTAGTTCAATGCCCGTTACTGTAGCGTTGAACTTTTTTGTGTTCACCAAATAATCATACAAGGCAAAGGTTAAATAGCCTTTTCCAGACCCCATATCTACAATATGGATCTGCTTGGCTAATTTGGTTGTTTTCAATAAGCTTTCAATAATTTCTAAATACTTATTGATCTGACGGTATTTATCGGCCATTTTATGAATCACCTTCCCAGAAGCATCAGTAATCCCTAAATGATGTAAATACGATCCAGCTTCAGCTAATCGTTCTTTAGGCTTATCGTGTGTATCAGGTAATTTATTTTTAAAACTTGCCGCATTTTCTTTGTAGGTAACTTTCTTTTTTTTAGAGACAAAGACTAATAAATCATTTTTCAATGTAAATAAGGTAGCTGCTTTAAAATTTTCTAACATTAAAACTGCCAGTTCGGCAATTGCTTCTTGTAGCGAATAATTTTTCACTTTATCATTGGTGGTGTAATGATAGGTAAACTGAAATAAATCGGCTTCTTTAATCTTAACCAAACGCACATACACATTGGGCAACGCATCACTTTTTCTGATTGGCTTGCTCAAGGTGAGCTTTACAAAGTTACTAGCAATCATACTTTGATGCAGGGCTTCATTTAATTGTTCAAAATCATTCATAAGGCAAAAATAAGCGACTAATTATTGTTTTTGTGGATGTTCTGGTAATTTATTTCTAAAACTTGGGGGCGTATCCCTACAAGAAACCTGCTTTTTTTTAGATACCATGACTAACAAATCATAACTCAGGGTAAACAGCGTTCCAGATCTAAAAGATGCTGTTAATAATTTTTCTAACTCGGCTGTTGCCTCAATTAAAGAATACTGCTTGTACTCGTTGTTCTCTGCATATCGATATTTGAATTCAAAGACTTCTTTACTTGCTACTTTTAATAAGCGCACATAGGTATTTAAAAAGCCTTCACTTTTTCTGATAGGTTTGCTTAGCGTTAGCTTTACAAACTCATCATCTTCAACACTTTGTTGCAATGCTTCAAAAAACTCTTTAAAATTACTCATAGGGCAAAGATAATAAGGAATAAGTAGATAACTAAAACTGTTCGTAACTCTTTCTTATAAAATTACATTTGCTTTTTTTCAAGTTGCCTTTTAAAGTGATGCCGCTAGTAAACTAGTACTATTTTAATTTTAGTATATTCGTTATAGAAATTGCGAACAGTCAACAACATATGTTGCAAAAAACACACTCATAGTAACTGTCTTTTTAAATAATTAGGCTATTGTTTAGTTGAAATATAGGAGATGCGCATATATGTGAGTATAACGTAATTGTGATATACATTAAGTTGGCAACAATTAAAAAAATGAAAGATACATTCGAACGTATTAGTTATTTATACAAACATTATAAGTTTCTTATGATTGTACCTGTAGCTTTTGTTTTGATTCCAATATTTAATAAAAATTT
>Ga0105356_10001549_pt1 | contig 22830 bp, 22 predicted proteins | sample GOMGulsemesocosm_3_FD_83502 | JGI IMG/M metagenome (GOLD analysis project Ga0105356, IMG submission 83502) | Methane-oxidizing microbial communities from mesocosms in the Gulf of Mexico - GOM9D Gulf of Mexico | ecosystem: Environmental > Aquatic > Marine > Cold seeps | place: Gulf of Mexico... | reverse complement strand
GACGAGAAAAATCAATTGATCAGTTCTAGTTTTACAAATCAACCTGCGCCAATATACGGTGCTTACATATTGGCGACTGAGCAAGAAAAACAGCAATTAAACGAGCACAAGTTACCGAACAAAAAAGGCAGTTATTATCTTCGTATTCCTCATTATCAAAAGCGAATGAATTCAATACAACTGTCTGACACCTCTAAGGTAAATGCTAATAAAGTATTCAATGAAAATGATATCCAGCGTGTGCTGAATAGACCCTATTTGTTAACGGATTTACAAATAAAATAAAGCCTACTTGCGAATTACCTTGATTATATGAAGCTATTTTTTTGTTGTCCGTAATAATATGTCTTATAAAACCTAATCGGCCTTTATTGGATTCTTGCACCTTTTTAATTCAATTTAACTAAGCATGGGTTTTTAGACTTTTTAATTGTGCATAGAGTGTTTATCTGGCAGTGACATCGTCAATGACGTACAGCCTTAGTATTGATATTTACTCTCTGGTACTTCCTTACCCTATAAAGATGTCTAGCTAAAGCGATAGTTTAACATCTTTAGTATTCCACTATATCTTGGCAGGCATATAATTAGTCGCCTATCCATTTCATCCTAAGTTGCAAGTAATTGAATTATTGCTCAGTCAGAAAGTATGCTTGCTGAGCAATAATTCATTACTCCTTTCTGTAATTTAAAATTTGAATTTATTTCGTAATCTATTGTTTTTTATCGCATTTAATATTTTTATAAAAGTTGGAACGCCAGTTGCAATTATACTTTTGACTTGACTCATTTGTGAGTGATTTATTTTAGTTTATGAATACATAGTTCTTAAAGTTTAAATAAATTGTTTATCAGATTAATAGAGTCATTGTTGAAGTTTTGATGATCATTTGGTTATCAAAAAATACTCTAGCAGAGTCAAAAATTATAAATTTGTCTCAGATAAAGGTATTAAAAATGGAAACAAAAAAATCGACCTACTTACAACTTGTAGATGAAATCGCAGGAAAAACATCAACCGACATTAGTGCGTTTGATGGGCTTGAAATAGAAGAGCTTGAACAACGTGAATCTTTGGCTATTTCAGCCCCTGATTGTGGCTGTTCATGTTCATGCGATTGTACTTCATGTAGTTGTATAGTTAGGTTTTAAATCATAATAATCAATAGGATAAAAAAAATGGATCAAAATGTCCAAATAACAGAACAAAGTGAATTATCTGAAGATCAAGATTTACTAAAAATTGAAGAATTAGAAGATCGTGTTTCTTTTGATGTGCATGGAGCATGTGCATGTACTACCAGTTGTGGTTGTACTTCAAGCTCTTGTGTCGTTTGGTTCTAGGATGTCTGTTTAGAGACCATATGGATTATCTAACAATAATCCATATGCATTTTGACTATTTAGGAGAAATTTATGAGCGAAGACAGTAATAAAATTAAACTTATAGATCACTTTCAAGTTTGGCAATCGGAAGATGTTCTTCAAATTCGTGGTGCAAGAAAGAGTCTAGTGCTAAGAGGCGGAATTGTTAAAACCGTACTGCCTAAATTGTTACCTTTATTAAAAGGGCATTTAACTCGAAAGCAAGTAATGGCGGAATTGCAGACGTTAGAAGACATTAACTTGGTAAAAGCTTTTCAGGCGTTAGAAAGCAAAGAGTTAATTGAAGATGTTCTTTCATTTCCTGAGGTGCTGAAGTTAGAAAATGAAAACAAACTGACTGTTTTAGCCAAACACTTTAAAAACACAACCAATTCATCATTTGAACCAATTCTTGCTCTATACCAAAGCCCAATATTAGTTACAGGGGATGCCGTTCTAATCATTCCAATTGTATTAAATTTAGTTAGCTTGTTTGCAAAGCGAATTCAAATATTGAGTAGTAAAATTTCGGCTGAAGATGTCGCATATAGCCGTTACTTGGAAGAGAGTGATATTGGTTCTAATGTCACCGATGTAGTTCAACGTCATATTTCTAAGGATCACAACATAATTTTATCACAGGTGCAGTCTGAGCCTGTGAGTGTTGAAGATTGGAGTGAAACATTAAAAGAATGTGAGTTAGTTGTTACTGCGCACAATATGCCCGTGATATTCAATAAAAAGCTGGAAAACTTGAATCAGGCAGTGGTTAGATCGGGTGTCAAATGGCTACCTGTTGCAACTATCGATAATAAAGATGTTCAGCTTGGGCCAAGTGTTATTCCCGCTGAAACAGCTTGTTATAAGTGCTTCGAGTATAGATTTCGTAGCAATTTAACACATTTAGAAAGCTATGATTTATTTGCTTCAACATTCAACGCGTTAGAAGAAAAAGTTGACTTTGGCATGCTTGCTCCCTATGCAGAAATCGTTGCAAATTTGGCGGCAATAGAAGCGATGAAGTTGTTGAGCCCTGAACATATTGCTACTTCGGCGGGAAAAATCGTATCCATTTCTCTTGATGGCTTATGTTCGACAACACACCCCGTCTTGAAGATTCCAAAGTGCTCACATTGTAACGAGTATTCGAAACGTTGTCCTGAACGCGTTTGGGGATAAGGATTTATCATGGCTAGCGAAATAGAAGAAGTATTAACTAAAGTCGAAAATACCTTGCAAGGTAAATATGGCATTGTTCGAGATGTGCGTCGGATACTTAATAGTGCCGGAACACCTAGAGTTTATAGTGCTACGACGATTATTAACTCTATCACAACTTATAATCATTCTGAGGTGGTTGGTGATACTGGGGCTGTAGGTTTTGACTGGAATGAAGCCGCAATTGGTGCTGTTGGCGAGTGTATCGAAAGATATTGCTGCGCAGTATACAACCACAGTGACCTTGTTTATGCGACAAAAAATGAGCTTGGTGAGCATGCAATAGGTATGGATAAGTTTGAGATATATACCGAAAAGCAGCAACAACATCCTGTATATCCCTTTCCTGCTTGGAATGATGATTATGCGATTCATTGGGCTGAAGGCTATGACTTGGAAACTAAAGAACAGAGATATGTTCCGGCGTGCTTGAGTTACATTCCGTATCAAGCAGACAAGTCAAAAAATGATGATTTCATGGCGTTAGCTGTTTCCAGTGGTCAAGCATGTCATACCGATCTAGATATCGCTGTACTGAGTGGTATATGTGAAGTGATTGAAAGAGATGCTTTTATGATCGTCTGGTCGAAGAAAATAGCAGTTCCTCGTATCGATTATATGAAAGATCCTGAATTGGCTCGATTATACGAAGAATATTTTAAATGTGATGGAGTAACATTTCATATTTTTGATATGACACTTGATATGAAGGTACCTAGCATACTTTGTATTCTTGAGGGGACTTCCGCTAGAGGGCCTTACATGTGCATTGGAGCTGCAACGCGACCGAATTATCGAGATGCGATTGTAAAAGCATGGATGGAAGCATCACAGGGCATGGTATGGGCATTGAGTTTAATTGATAACAAGCCCGATTGGCGTCCAGAAAAAGACTACGTCAATGTCAGAGACTTTGAAGACCATGTTCGACTGTATTGTGAACCGGAGATGATCAAAGAAGCTGATTTTCTTTTGAAAAATACAGAAATTCGAGAAGTAGATTTCTATGCTATTGGCGATTCAATACCTGATGCTTTGGATTATTGTCATAACGAGGTAAAGCTTAGCGGCTTAGAAGTTATCGTTACAGACCTTACTACCGATGATATCAAATCTTCAGATTTTGTCGTACCAAAAGTATTTATTCCTGGAAGTGCAATGTTGTATGCCGTTCATGGTTTGCCATCATTTGGCGCCAAACGCTTTGATTCAGTTCCAGAAAAACTCGGTTTAGATTGTTTGCCTCCTGGACAATTTAATACAGCGCCTCACCCATTTCCATAAAAGTAAGGAATTACAAATGTTAAAAGAAGATATAGATTATTTAAGCTATTCACTAGCCGATATTTTTGACGGTGATGACAATGAAACGACTGAAGTCTTTCATGAGTTTTCAAAATTAACACCAACGTCAGTACTTGATGTTAGTCAGCGTGTAAATCAAATTACCAGTGATATGGGCTTAGTTAGAATGATGTCACGAGCGTGGAAAAAATACGCTTCGGCAGACAAAATCATGCTGAATAAAGATGTTTCATTAGGAGAGATGTCAGTAGAACAGGCGATACGTTCACGGGCGTCACTCAGCTCTTATTCTACTGAGTTTGATAAGGGTAAGATTGATATTGATACCCTAAGTGGTGTTCTCAAATACAGTTACGGTGCGACACGAGGTCTAAAATCCAAAGTTAACCCAAATGAATCTCTATATCTTCGCTCATCTATCTCTGCAGGCGGGTTATATCCATTAGAGATTTACCCGATAGTATTTGATGTCGATGGACTAGATCCCGGTATTTATCACTACTATATGCCAGACCATGCGTTGCACAAATTGCGTGATGGCCACCTTATGGAAGAGTTACTTAAAACAACTTCATATGTCGATTTGGTTAAGAACGCTTCTGTCGCCTTCATGATCACAGGAGTATGGAAACGACCACTAGCTAAGTATCGAAATAGAGCTTATAGATTCATGATGAATGATGCGGGCGCCTTATTGCAAAATTTATATTTAACCTCAACAAGTTATGATCTAGGAACTTGTGCATTAGGTGGATTTTATGATGATAAAGTTGCTGATTTGTTGGAAGTCAATCCTCATGAAGAGCCGGTGTTAATCGGATTCCTACTCGGAAATAAATCACAAAAGACACCGAGTTAAGGGGGCATAAAGTGGATAAATTAACAGCACTGGCAAAGAACGTACTTTCTCCAAAAACAGGGATTTTACGTTCCATTAAGTACTTACCTTGGGAGCCTGCACAGATTCGATTACAGCACCCAATTGGTAAGGTGCCAAATTATTCAGTGTTACCGTGTGGCGGTGATATATCTAGACCAGGAGGCTCAAGTGCTGATTTTGAATCAGGGTTAGCGAAAGTGATATTTGAGGGCCTTGAAAGATATAGTGCTGCTTTTGTTGATTACGATGAGTTAATTAAGTCGAAGCCGACCAGTGATAAGTACATTCATGGTGGCCGTTATCCACTTTTTGCTGAAGAACAATATTTGCAAGATGATTGGCCTTTCAGGCCGCTGACCAAGGACAGTGAAATTTATTGGTGTTCGGCGACATCACTATTTGATAACCAAGAGTATTATATACCGGCAACACAAATATTTTTGCCTTATCGACCTGGCTCAGCAGAAGAATGCTTGGGACCGTCAACGTCAACGGGCATGGCTGCTGGCTGGACAAAACCTTATGCGCTGCTTAATGGAGTTATGGAAGTTGTTGAACGGGACTCGTTGATGATTATGTGGCAGAACCAATTATCGATGCCGCATATTAAATTACCAGATAACTCACCTGCGGCCGCTATTATTGAAGAAAGTTTGGTAGGTACAAATGCCCAATTAACACTTATTGATATTTCGTCCAATCTCAAAATTCCTACGGTATTAGCGGTACTTAAACACAAAGCCTTTGGCAAGGAATTAACAACAGTAGGCTTATCAGCAAAACCTGATTATGAAACTGCCGTTTTAAAGGCATTCTTTGAAGCCGTTTCTGATTACGAAAGGATCCGAGTGCATTTAGACCAAAATGGTGAAGATTACTGGCGTCCTAAAGCAGACTTTTCGGATGTAACCGATTTTGAGTGGCACGGTTTATCTTATATTTCACCTGAAATGCAGCAACATCTAGAGTTTGTCTTAGCTTCAGATCAATCAATAGAACTGCGGCCTGAAATGGATGTCGCTGGTGAAACTATTGAAGAGCTGTTGATGTCAACATTAAATCTGCTTAAGCCACATGTTGAAGATGTTGTTGCAGTGAATATAGCTACTAGAGATGTAGAGTCGTTAGGTGTTCACGTGCAAAAAGTCTCAATCCCTCAACTAATACCACTGAATCCCGATCATCGTTTCCCTTGGCTAGGGCACAAGCGTCTTTATCAAGCACCTGTTGACATGGGCTATTTTAATCAACCGAAAAGCATGCAAGAGATGAACAGCATGCCTCATCCATTTTCATAGGAATTGTCATGGAACGCGAAAATTTTAAAATTGGACCTTTACGAGACGACCTAGAGGTTCGCATCAATGAACAAAGTAATAAAGGAGACCTTTTCGTTACTGATCCTATAACGAGTAAATTGTTTACCTTTCCCAAAGCTGCGTATCAAATATTAGCGTCAATTGAAGATGCAGTTGATACGGATGAGTTTCTTCTTCAATTTAAGGAGAAGGAAGCTGAAGCGGTTTATTTATTGTTGAAGCAAGTGACTGCTAAGTCTCTGCTGGATACAGGGGAAGAAATTACCGAGAAAAAATTCTCATTGTCTTCGATTAATTTCCTCTTTTTTAAGTTAGTTAAGTTTGACCCTACAACGCTATTACGCATTGTTTCACCGGTTTATAAACCACTATTTAGTGCAGTGAGTTTAATGCTATTTATTGCTTTGTCAGTTTATGTTGTGTCGAAAATAACGTTATCAGGAGCTCACTTTTGGCGCAATTTCGAAGTATTTACCTATTTTGGCAGCTGGCTTTGGGTTTACGCTTTACTGCCTATAGCAACTTTATTTCATGAGCTAGGTCATGCCTTTGTCTGTAATAAGTATGGTGGGAAGGTTAAGGAGGTTGGTATTGCGCTCTATATTGGACAGTTATCAGCTTACGCCAATGTTACAGATGCTTGGTTTATTAAAAATAAATGGCAGCGCATAAAAATAGCGTTAGCAGGTGTTTTTGTCGAAGGCTACCTCGCTATTATTGCGTTCCTTGTCTGGGAGAATAGTATCCCGTTCACTGTAGAAAGCCAGGTTAGTTTCGTATTTTTCGTTGTTGTACTAATGCGGATATTAATGAACATTATTCCTGTCTTACGTTTGGATGGCTACTGGGTGTTGTGTGACTTTATTGAGGAAACAAATCTTCGCCATAGGTCAATGGCTTACTTAATGAATTGGTTGCCATTCTTAGCTCAAGGTTTCCGTTTGAGGCAAGAGCCTAAACAAGGGTTAACTACAGTGTATTTGGTCTTTTCAATCGCTTCATTTTTCTTCGTTATTTTGGCGATGATGTCAATGGCGATAGCTGTTTTGAGATTTTTCTCAGATGTTAACAGTTATGTTCAATATTCGTTAATTTTTATCTTGTTTTCCGTCTTAGTTATTTCATTTTATAACTTCTACCGAACTATTTTAAGCGACTACTTTGTCGAATCATTGGCTGATGTGGAGCACTAATTATGAGTTTATTTACAGGCGAAAATATAAATATATCTTACGAAAACTTTCAACTATCCGCAAAGAAAGTGACTTTGTCAGCAGGAAACATTGTCTGGTTACAGGGGGTAAATGGCGCAGGGAAATCAACATTTTTGAAAATGATTTCTGGTGGACTTCCTGCGTTAACGGGTCGACTTTTATTTGAAAACTTTACTTTGCGAGAAAACCCAATTGGTTATAAGCAAAATATTGTTTACGTTGATTCGGTTTGCAATGTGTATTCTTATTTTACTATTCAAGAAGCATTGACATTTTGTGCTCAATTATATCCAAACTGGTCCACCGCAGAAGCGGCGGAATGGCTAAAAGTTCTGGAGTTAGATCCACTCATTAAAATAAAGCATTTATCTGCTGGTATGGCTGCCAAAGTCAACTTCATCATTGCTGCTAGTGCCAATGTAAAAATTATGCTGATAGACGAATTGTTATCACCGCTGGATAAAAAAGGTCGAGAGATCATTGTCCAACACCTCGTGAATTATGCAAATAGAGGAAATGCTGTGGTTTATTGTAGCCATCATAGTGATTGGTTGACGGCTTCAGCTAATGTTTTTTGGGAAATCAGCAATAACGTTTTGGTGGAGTCATTCGCTGGTACAGAGGAGCTTATCGCATGAATAAGGTCATTATTAATAAAGATTTATCCTATAATATTAAAGCGTTGCTGGCGTTGGTGGTCTTTGAATTGGCCACTATATTTTCGCTCTCGGCACAGATCGACGCTATTTCAGGACAAATGCTTGCAACATTAGCATTCGCTATAAGTTTAATAGGGGGCTTTGTATTTAGTTATAGAACGGTTGCGGCTGAAGACGCCAATAAAGGCATGACCTTTTTACGCTTTCTTCCATTTTCAAATAATGAAATCGTTTTATCAAAATTCATCGTCAATATCATCTTGTGCAGTCTCAATTTCCTTATTGTTTGGGGGGGAGTTGTTCTATATGCCATCGTATTTAATGGACTTAGTTCACCGTCTATTAACTTAGTGGTACTACTGTTAGCTATTCAACTGGCGAATAACTTTTTCTACTTATCTATTGGCTTACTTTTTACATCAACTAGAGCGATTTGGATCCCATTCCCCGTATTACTTATCTCAATCAATGTGTTTTTCAATTGGCAATCAGTCACTAGTGCGTTACCTGGTATAGGTGCAATGTTTAGCTCTGCGGCATTCACGAGTCTAGTGTTGTTGATTGTGATGTTATTGATTGTCTTTGTTACTACGCAACGATTTCCTAAGACATCTCAAAGGTTGCAAAAATCATGAGTACAATTGCATGTATTGACGAACTTAGCTCTGATTTGCCAAGCCATGTTGAGAACAATTATCGTTCTAAAACAGCAGAACAAACCTGGCAATGGATTGAGCCTTTACTACCCAAAATGGGTATTACTCGAGTTGCCAATATTACAGGATTAGATACGCTTAATATTCCTGTTTGTATTGCGATACGTCCGAATTCTCGGGGCTTGTCTACTAGTCAGGGGAAAGGACTTGAACTTGTACAAGCAAAAGTATCTGCCGCAATGGAATCAATTGAATCTTGGCATTGTGAACGCATAAAACAGCCACTAGTTGTCGGTACTTATGAGCAAATACGAGATGAAAAGCAAAATGTAGCTGATGTTAAGGAATTTGTTCATCGCAGAGCTAAACGTTTGATTTCAGAACAATCGTTGGCATTTGTACCTGTAGCGAGCTTGAACGACGAAGATCAACATTGGTTGCCTTATGAAACTATTTCAACGAATTTCGTATTTGACCAGCAAAGAAAACCATTTTTTATGCAAAGTAGTAATGGTCTTGCAGCAGGAAATACCCTGACTGAAGCATTATGTCAGGGAATATACGAAATTATTGAGCGGGATGCTGTTCAACAATGGTTTAACAATGGTGGATTTTCTACACAGGGCCAGCTGGTTACTGAACATTCACAGGCAGATCTGTCGCAGTTGATTCAACGTTGTGAATTATTAGGCACTAAGTTTCTTATTTGGGATCTTAAATCCTATGCGGGAATTCCTTGTTTTGCAGTGGCAATGATGGATTCGCCGGCACAGATTGAATTACGCAACATAGGGAGTTTTAGTGGATATGGCTGCCATTTAGATGAAACGACTGCGCTGCAAAGGGCATTGCTTGAAGCTATTCAAAGTAGGTTGACATTGATCAGTGGTTCTAGAGACGACATGTTAGAAGCTGAGTTCGTGAATTGCAGGAATATCAAGTTTAATCAAAACCTTTGGCAGGATGCACTCGTAGCGCCAGCATTTGAATTAACGGAAGTTAGTCAAAAAATGATATCGGGCCAAGCACAACTAGACACTCTAAAGCAGCTCGTTCAAGAAAAAGTAAATAGACCTATTTATTACCTTAATCTCACCCAAAAAGAAATAGCTATTCCCGTGGTGAAAGTAGTTATCCCGTGCATGTTAAATATTGGTATGGGTGAAGAGTTTTGTTTTGAGAATACTGAGGTAATCGTATGAGTACGCACATATTTATAGGACCGAGCCTAGAGCATAGTGAGGTTAAAAAACAATGCTCTGCTGCCGTTATTCACGGGCCCGTTCGGCTAGGTGATCTTTCTAGACTTGATACTGAAACGACAAGTAAAGTGGTGATTATTGATGGTGTTTTTGAATTTGTTCCAAGTGTCTGGCATAAAGAAATCCTAGTGCTACTTGAAGCTGGTATTCCCGTTTTCGGGGCAAGTAGCATGGGCGCATTAAGAGCGGTCGAATTAAAGACATTCGGCATGCTTGGCCATGGATGGGTTGTCGATCAATATTTAACTCATATAGATGATGATGATGAAGTTGCACTGGTACACGCAGATGTCAATTTTGATTATCAAGGACTATCAATTCCGCTTATTAATCTAAGGTATATCTTAAGTATTGACGTACTTGCTGCTAGTCAAAAACAGTTATTAAAGAGCGTTATTGAACAGCTAAAGTTAGATTTCTATCCTGACCGTACTTTGAACCGAGTGGCTGAAATTTTAACGGATTTAGCAGCTACTCCTCAAGATATTGAAGTACTGTTTAAATATCTAACCGATCCAGCATTCAATATAAAAAGATTAGATGCTATCTCATGCATAAAATTTGCGTCAAATTTTGATCCGTCAACATGGAATAAAAAGGCGGTAATTAAAACCGAGAAAACCGTGTTTTTACAGCGATTACAAGTAAATGTGACGGATCTCCCTGAAAATGATATGCGTCCACAACTAGCAGCATTTTATGCATTAGCCTCTAAACAAATACCAAATAAAAAATATTTTGATAAAAAAGTTGTCGCAACATATTTAAAAGATTGGTTTGAAAAACACAAGATAAAAACTGACGTGCAAGCAGATGCGCTTTTAAAAAAAATGAAGACAAATAAACAAGAGCTAATCCAATTTCTATCTATTATCAGCCAAGTTGATCGACATATGTCTTCATCACTGGCGAGTGATAATGGTTACGTAAATTGGCTTAAAAAATACCTTTAAGGAGAATTATATTATGAAAAAAATCATTCTAAAAACAAGTTTAATATTAACTACAGCATTGGCTTTGAACTGTTCGTCGTTACTGGCTAATAATATTATCGCTTTTGAAAGCGAAACAGCACTAGAAGCAAGTAATAAGCATCGTTGGCAATCATATAGTGACTCTATGGCAGGGGGAAGTTCAGAGGTAGAGTTTAGTAAGTCGAAAGATGTTTCTAATAAATATTTAGCGATTAATGGACAACTGACTACAGATTTTTTCTATCCGTTCGCAGGTGTTCAAATGCTATTTAATACTAATGGTACTCCTAGGGATATCAGTCAATTTCAAGGGATTAAATTTAAAGTTAAAGGTGATGGAAAAATTTACAAACTTCATTTGTTACACGCAAAAGTTGTTGATAATAATGAATTTTCCTATGAATTTCTAGCAAATGACAGTTGGACCTCATATAGCGTTAAGTTTACCGAACTTAAGCAAGCCGAATGGGGACGAAAAATTGATTGGAACTCAGAAGTTGTTAGAGGTGTCGGTTTCCATGTTGACGGTTCAGTAATGTCATTTCAATTTGATATTGATGATATCGAATTGTATTAGGAGTCACTAATGTTTGAACTGATATTCAAAAAAGAGATTCTAGATAATATATCTAGCTCTAGGTTCATAACAATATTTGTTATGTGTAGCTTGCTTGTGATTATGAGCCTCTATATTGGTTCACAAGACTATGAACGTTCGAAGCAGCAATATGAAACATCAGTATCTCAAATGCGTGATACTGCACAGCAACAAGTCTCGTTTCAAGCTTTAGGTGTTTGGGGAATGTATAAAGTTTACCGTCCACCGTCACCTTTGCTGCCTTTTGCAAAAGGTGTTGATGAAGCAAGTGGACGAAGTAGCACTGTTTCGATATTTCAAGAGCCAAAGTTAGAGGACAGTCGCTATAGTACAGAGCCTATTTATGCACGCTACAGCACACTAGATTTTTTATTTGTTATCAAAGTATTACTTGCTTTATTTGCATTGATGCTGACATTTGACCTTATTAACGGTGAAAGTGAACGGGGTACCTTAAAATTAATAATGTCTAACCCAGTACCACGTAACGAACTGGTCTTGGCAAAAATAACTGGGGCTTTGTGTTCTTTGCTTGTGCCATTACTTATTCCAATTTTAATCGGTGTTGGTGCAGTGATGCTAAGTACTCAAGTTAGCTGGGATATGGAGCATTGGTTAAGGATTTTGATCACTATCTTCTCCAGTATTCTTTACATTTCTACTTTTATTGTTTTAGGGGTCTTAATATCTACTGTTATAGCAAGGCCGTCTAATGCCTTTATTGTACTTGTATTGTTCTGGGTATCATTTGTATGGGTAATTCCACGCGTAGGTCTTTTCATATCAACATCAGTTAGTGAACTCCAGGCGCCGTATGAAATTGATGCACAAAAAGGACAGATTGATCGACAGTGGTACAAAGAATCAAATGAAGCGCAAAGCCAATGGCTTATAAGCCATCCCGAGTTTGACACTGTACCTCTGGATATACAGGGGAAAATTAACGGTGACTTGCAAAAGAAAGCACAAAAAAAGAAAGCTCGTGTCGATGAATCATATAAAGCAAATAGGGAGTATCGCTATAACTTAACGCAATGGCTATCTCGGATTTCACCTTCTGCTGCTTTCGAAAATATTATTTTGGCGATGACAATGACCGATATTCAGAATCAATCCTTTTTCCTCGAAGATGTAAAATTATATAGAGAAGATTTTCAACAGTATGTCAGCCAGAGGATGATGGCAGAAAGAAAGAAATTGTTTTTAGGCGAAGATCCTGGTTATACAAATGGTCTAAATCTATCGGGTATGCCGGTGCTGACACTTAAAAAATCTACCTTAGTTACAGATATCTCAAGAGTAACTTATGACTTTATAAGCCTTTTAGTTTACTTCCTTACTTTTAACATACTGAGCTATTACGCTTTTATGAGATTTAGTGTGAGCTAAGCCCAAAGCCAAGGATTAAGACAGAGTCTATTATGAAAACAACAAAAATATTTACGAATAAATTGAAACTTATATCACTGATCATTCTATTTTTTTCTGTGCTGGAAGCATCTGCAACTAGCCTTGAGCAAAAAAGATTATTACAAGTGAAGTCGAAGCATGTGCAGATGAAGCTTGCGGAAACTAATTATGAACGTACCCAAACCTTATTTAAACTGGGAGGAGTCGGACAAATGGGGCTGGACAAGTCTTTGTCTGAATTAGATCAATCTCAAATTAGCTTTCAACAAAGTTTACTAGATCTATTTGATAGCCAGCCTAAGCTGTTGGTTGAAAAAGCAGAGGTTTATAAAGATGAAAGGGGCCAACATTTTATTGATTTGGTTATCAAAAATGCCACATTAATTCTAGATTCTGCACAAACAAACATGCTAGCTAATTTTGGTGGTGATAATAAGCTACCAGACGATTTCATGGAACGTAGATTACAAAATGTTTATGTGTCTATTAGTGATGTCTCAGGTATTCAATCATTAGGAGGAAGTGGTAATAATGGTGTTTCTATTGCTTTACCCTACGAGCAACTGGTGGATGAATTGTCATTTGGTGAAACCAAGTCTTTAAGTTTTAAATTATTAAAAAATGCGAAGCAATTTAATGTCAATTTTTCTTATCGAAGCGTTACACATTCGATAGGTATATACGCTGAACAAAAAATGGCCGATATGAATATTGAGCTAATTTCGTCGCAAATTACTCAAGAAGCTGATTTGGGAACTGTTGTTAATTTTCCAATTGAAGTAGCTAGAACAGGCCAAGATACTAAAACGGTTCAATTACATTTGTATAATTTGCCTAAGAGTATCCGTTACAGTTTTATTGATCCTAAAAACAATACCCGAGTATCTCAAATCAGATTATCAACCGGAGAAACCAGTAGGGAGCTTCAACTTAAACTAAATTTACCTGAAAAATATACCAATGGTTTTCATCTAGATAAGCCTATTCCTTTCATTGTAGCTGCATTTGATACTAAAAATTCTTTAAATGTTCCTGAACCAGGAAGTCTAGTTAGTAAAGCTAATTTAGAAAAACTACCTATGGCATTAACTGACTTCAATTTAATTGCTCGAGGGATAGGTGAGTTGGAATTTAATGCGTCTTCATTAGCCCATAAAATTGAGCCTGGCGGTAATGTTAATGCAAACTTTATTATTAAAAATAAAGGCTCTCGAACGATAGATAACATTAATTTTGATAGTGAATATCCCTCACAATGGGGGGTTGCATTTGAGCCTAAAACTATTGCTAGTTTAGATGTCGGTGAAGAAATTAAAGTTAAGGTTTATGTGAACGCTACTGATAGTGCGATAGCAGGAGATTTTGAAGTTAGAGTGAAAGCAGAGGCTTTTTCGGCCAATCGAGCACTCACCATTTCGGACAAAATATATCGACTCACGGTGAAAAAAGAATCAAGTGCTTTACCGGGAATAATTATCTTTTTGCTATTCGTTGGCGTGGTGTTACTGGTTGTCTATATAGGCAAAAAAGTGAGAATAAGGTAGAGCTATGATTGAATCAATAAATCTAAATAAACAGTTTTCTAACGGCGTATCCGCCGTCAACAATGTTAATTTTACCGTTAAATCAGGAGAGATATTTTGCATTTATGGTGCAAATGGAGCCGGTAAAACAACGACTATGAATATGTTTCTTAACTTTATTATCCCGACATCAGGGCAAGTTAAGGTGGATGGAATAGACATAACCAAAAATCCATTAAAAGCCAAAGAAAAAATTGCCTTTCTTTCTGAAAATGTACAACTTTACGGCAATTTTAGTGCAGTCCAAAATGCGTTGTTTTTTTCTCAATTATCGCCACAACGCAAGGTGACAGAAAAAGAAGTCGTTACAGCGCTGTTAAGGTGTGGGCTAGATAAAAAATTTCACTACAAAAGATTAGCAAGCTTTAGTAAAGGGATGCGACAAAAAGTGGGATTGGCTATCTGTATTTTGCAAAATGCAAAAGCACTGTTCTTGGATGAACCTTTGTCAGGATTAGATCCTTCTGCGGTATCTGACATGTTATTGACTATCAGAGCGTTAAGTGATGGTGGTGCTGCAATTTTAATGTCAACACATGATTTATTAAGAACCAAAGAAATTGCAGATACAGTTGCCATTATGAAAAGTGGGAGCTTCTTGGTGCACATGGATCAAAACGAGTTAAAAAAACAAGATCTTTATCAACTATATATGGAGTCAATAAGCAATGAATACGCATGATAGATTTAGTAGACAATCTCGACTCTCGGAAATTGGTCAGTTCGGGGCAGACAAAATTGCCAATGCACATGTAATGATTGTTGGAATGGGAGCATTGGGAACACATTTAGCTTCTCTTTTTTGTCGTTCAGGTGTCTCTGAATTAACGATAATAGATCGCGATGTTGTTGAACTCTCAAATATTCAAAGGCAAGTATTATTCAACGAAGAGCATGCGCAATTATCTGTGCCTAAAGTTGAAGCCGCCAAAAAGCAGTTATTGAGTATCAATAGTGCACTTACTATTAATACACATGTTGCTGAATTTAACGCGGAGTTCATTAGAATACATCCGGATTTAACTAATACTGTTGATGTGATTTTAGATGGTGTTGATAACTTTGAAGCACGATATCTAATAAATGAATTAGCAATCAAATGTGAAATTCCTTATATATACGCAGGCGCTGTAGGTATGGAAGGGTGCTGCTTTCCTATTATCCCTAATAAAACAGCATGTTTGTCTTGCTTGATGCAATCAACCACTACTAATACTACACAAGCAACATGTGCTATCACCGGGGTATTGAGCAGCGCTATTTCACATGTTACTTCACTGCAATTTACTGAAGCGATAAAAATTTTGGTTGGTGATCATGCGGCATTAAAGCAAGAGCTGTATTTCTTTAACCTCTGGAATAATACCCAGTTAAATTTACCTGTGCCGATCCAAAATAACTGCCCAACTTGTCAAAAACATCATTTTCCTATAATGAACGGAGAGAAGGAAAATATTGTGAAAAGTATTTGTGGCAAGAATGCTGTTCAATTATATAACTCTTCAGTTAATAAGGATTTTATTGCTCTTCAAGCAGTGCGTTTAATGGGATATGTAAAAGCAAAGTCAAATTTTCATCTAGAAGTAAATAGTACTTTTCAAGATGACGATTATTCCGTTTCATTGTTTCCTGATGGACGACTCGTAGTAGAAGGAACAGATAATGAAATTCGGGCCAAGCAGGTAGTCTCGGAAACCTTGGGAGTTTAATGATGATTTATTTAGATAATGCAGCAACCTCGTATCCTAAACCGCCGGTATTTGAACACTTACAAGTAAACGAGCTTCTTCTTGATTTTGGAAATCCTCATCGAGGAGGACATAGTTATTCACGTAATGCTGAAAGCCTGATATTTAGAGTGAAAAATAAACTAGCCAAGTTGATCAATGCTCCATCGGCTAACAATATTGCCATTTGTTACAATACTACTGACGCACTAAACCAAGCGTTTCATGGTGTTTATCAGGAAAACGCTGATAACTTAATGACCATCACTTCTGTCAATGAGCACAATAGCGTATTAAGACCTATTTATCGCGCGAAAAATCAAGGACAGACTGATATAGCAATACTTAAACCTAACGCAGACGATTTAATGCTTGACCTCGAACAGTTGGCTCGCCTACTTTCTAATAATAATAATGCACTTGTTGCCTTATCACATGTATCTAATACATTAGGAGTAGAGCAAGATATTGAACGTATTGGACAACTTTGTAAAAAATATAATGCTAGATTTTTAGTCGATGGCGCTCAATCAGTAGGACACAACAAAATAGATGTTCAGGCTGCAAATATAGATTTTCTTACTTTTCCTGCACACAAAGGGCTATTAGGTCCATCGGGATTAGGCTTTTTGTACTTGAGTAATACACAAAAAGTTAAGGCTTTAACACCCCTATGTGTCGGAGGAAGTGGTGGTGACTCATCACTAGAGACTGGCCCAGAGAAGTTTCCAGAGAGTCATGAAGTTGGAACAACAAATATTCATGGCTTGGCGATGTTTGAAAAAAGTCTAGATTGGCTAAAGGAAAATGGCAGCCAAACAAGCGATGATAAGCATGCTTATTTATTAACTCAGCTTATGAAAATTCCAAACTTAACACTTTATACCCCACCGAATAAACTCAGTTTAAATAGTTCTATAGCACTATTTAATATCGATGGTTGGGATTCGAATTTACTGGCATCGATATTAGATAGCAGTTTTGATATTGCGGTGCGAGCAGGTCTTCATTGCGCACCTCAAATGCATAAATGGCTATCTACAGGTGAACATGGAGGGGCAGTTCGTGTGAGCTTGGGCCTCTTTAATACGAAAGACGACATTGATAACTTAATTTCGGCTTTGCTTCAAATAACTCAAAGTAATAAAGAGAGCGTCAAATGACCACATTAACCTTGCCTAAATCTCTAGAAAAAAATAGTGAGCTATTGGAGCTCGACTTAAGCAATAAAACGACAATTATGGCTGTATTTGACCATTTGGCTCAGATCAGCCCTGATGTTTATGGTGCTTTATTTGAGAACAATATGTTAAAGAAAGGTTATTATTTGTTCCTAAATAAACAAAATATCATTGGTAATCAACAGAATGAGAAACCTCTTTCTGTTGAAGATGATTTAGTGATTATCCAGCCTCTATCAGGTGGATAATCTTGAGCTATATATCTAATAATAAAAATGAAGGGACGACATGATTAAATTTGATCCGTATTCGCTGGAGTTAAGTAATAACCCCTATTTAATATATAAACAACTTCGAGATGAAGCTCCGTTGTACAAAAATGAACAACGTAATATTTGGGTATTATCTCGGCATAAAGACGTAGAATTTGCGATGAAAAATCCACAGGTTTTCTCAAATGCAGATGGTAGCGCGACGATGGAAAAAATTCCAGAGCAAGGGAAATTTATTCTACATATGTCTGCAATGGATCCTCCTAATCACAAACATGCAAGAGCCTTAGCTAGTAAGGCGTTTAATTCGACAAGAATTGCTGAAATGGAAGAGGCTATTAGGGAAGTGGTGAGTGATACGCTTAACACTTTATCTCAAAATAATAATAATCAATGTGATTTTGTTCAGGATTTTTCAGAAGTTATACCTATCAGCTGTATTGCAAAATTGATTGGTATTTCTGCAAAAAATATTAACGCATTTAAAACGCTATCAAATAGGGTTGCTTCAAGAGATGATTCATCACCTCAGATTTCGGCTCATTCTATTGATGCCATGATGAAAATTACACAATTCCTTGCGCAGCTAGTTAAAAAACCAGCTTTGTCAGACAGTGATTTAATCTCAACTTTAGTGAATACGGAATTAGAGGGTAAAAAAATGCCACTTAATGACGTTGTTGGATTTCTATTTTTATTAAGTGCAGCTGGAAATGATACAACGAATAAATTGCTTGGCAGTGCACTGTATTGGCTACATGAAAATCCCGAGCAACAAGCAAGCGTAATAAATAATAGATCTTTGGTGAGTAATTGGATCGAAGAAACAATGCGATTTGAATCTCCGTCTCAAATTATTTATCGAACTATTAATGAAGAAATAGAGTTACATGGTCAAACCTTAATAAAAGGGGATCGTGTTGCTTTGTTGATTGGATCGGCGAATCGTGATGAACGTATCTTTGAAAACCCAGAAAAGTTTGATATTAAGAGAAATACGCGAGCGTCCTTAGCATTTGGGCGAGGAATACATCATTGTTTAGGCGCTGCTATGGCAAAACTTATTTGTAAAGTAAGTTTGAATGAAATTCTCGACACAATTTCAATGATTGAATTTGATAATAAAATGATAAAACGCCCAAGCAATTCAAATACAAGAGGCTTTTCTTGCTTACCTATGTCTTTTAAGCGGGTAGAAGAAAGTAGTGAATGTTTAGTTGCAAGTAATTAGGGGCAAGGCGGTTTATTGGAATGAATTAAACCGCCTAGTTTAATCGTATATTTTTGTAGAATTACAGACCAAATGTCTATTTTTTAACTGTTTCTTTTTCTTTTTCTTTTGATTCTTCCTTCTGTTCTGGTGACGTAGCAGTGTCTGGACAATTCCAAATTTCCACTTCACAAATTATTTTAATTATGACTACTATCGGCTCAACTAAGTTATCGGGTGCTGTATCATTTTTCTCATTAGCTGAAACAGAAGTAGCAAAAGTTAATAAGGATAAAGCGAAGATACGGAATAATTTTTTTGTCGTGTTTTGATTTTTTGTAGTTAGTTTATTATTAGTATTTTTCATGTCGATTTCCAATTTGGTTAAGTTGGAATAAGCATAAAGTTCCTTAATCAATTATTAATTATGAGTGCCTTATTAAATACTTAGTAATTTCTAAAATTCTTACTTTGCTTTTTTTAAAAGTGAATAAGGTTAATAAAGCCATATTCAACGTAAAAGCTTACTTTGCGAGTGGTTTATTCATTCAGAATGGAAGTTTTATATAGCCATATTTCTTCGGGGAATGTTATCGGGATTATGTAACTAATTGTTTTTATTCATGATTGATTCGTAATGTTTTAATAACTTTTTTATAAAGAATTTTTTTCTTATAAAAACTAAAATTTTAATATTAAAGTTTACGTTATCTAAGGAAAAATTTTGAAGTTTAAGCATTATGGGCATTGCCTGCAGATGATAATTATTTCTGCCTGTTCGTTTACAGCTACTGGGAATGAATACGATCGACAAAATTTGTCGTGTGAAGCAAGTCTTTTGATTACTTCGCGGCAATGGATCATTAGTCGTTATACAGGCACAATAACACAGGTTAATTTGTTACCGTTTTCAAGTATAGAAAAGGATAGTGTTCTATTTAAGATTAAAGAAAGCGGTACGTCAGCACTTATACCGGTCAAATCAGATGCAAAGGGGATCCTCTATTCGTATTCCGATGAAATAGGTGTAAACAAGGAAATAACTGAAGGGACACATATTGCTGATGTTGTTAATTCAAACGATATTTACGTGAAAATTGCTAAGTTGAATTCACCGTTATTAGTACTAGGGAAAGAAGTGCTGTTAGAAATGAATAACTCAAGTTATCAAGCGAAAATCAGTGTTATTACTAATATGCATTTTCATTTATCTTTATTCGATAAAAATACAATAACTTCGTCATTAATATCAATATCCAAGGATAAGCCGATAGCCTGTACCATTTCTTTTTAAAATTCTAAGGAGACCAAGTTTAACGGGTTTTGTGATGTCAAAGTAAAATATACGTTATGCTCATTTCCTGAAGTCAACTGGGATACTCTCCCTATAGGTTGAGAGCATATCGTTGGTGCATGATTACTGTTGATATTTACTGATTTAATAGAGCCATTTTCTATGAAGTAAAGTACATCCTTTATAAGTGCCCAGCCATTTCCGTTATCGATATTGATATTTGTGATTAGAGACTGTTCTAATTGATTTTCATCGATAATATTTAATGAAGTTAATCCGTCTTTGGTGTAAACGAGACCATAGTCTTTATGTAGTGCGACGGTTGTCCCATCCATTATTGAAATTTTACTTTGACTTGCGTTAATTAAGTCAAATAACCAAACATTCCAATTAAGGCTATTTTTACGAGTAAAATATATGCCATTGCCATTGAGAGCCCAGCGTGGAGAGACTATATCTTTCAATTTAGAGATGAATCGAATACTTTTTTGTTTAATATTAAATATGAACAAAGAGTGGTCATAGAGACCTAATAAGTTTTGATTATTCGGTGACCACTGCAAGCCACTAATTTTCGCTTGTTTAGTAAAGCTTGAAATTTGGAGCTCTTTACCTGATTTACTTTTTAACCAAATTTGACTAAAACCACTACGATTTGAGACAAATGCTAGTTGATCTCCAAACGCTGGCGTTGAATCTTTGTAGCTTGAACCGACTATTAATTCGAAAGTTGCGTCATTAGCGCCTATTTCTGCTTGGCAGCTTTTGCTTTTATATATATCTGTTGTATATAAGTTCCCTGAAGGCACAATGATTTTATTATCGGAGATCAGACTGACAAAATTTAATGGTGTTGGATAGTCGAGACGAGATTTTGTGATAACGCTGCGTTTAACGTCTATGCTAACTAATAAGTTTTCTACGTCTATTAATGCAATGTTTTTTCCTGATGGGTTCCATGAGATATTGTGAATTATCTGTGCGCTTTCATATAGTAACTGTGTAGTTTGAGTTCCTATATCGTAAACGTAAACTTGACTATTTTGCCAGTTGTTTGATCTTAAAAAAACTATTTTTTTCCCATCAGGTGAAAGCTGAAAAGTATAGTCTCCAAGTCCCGCTGGAGGAGGGGTTGATATGGCAAATTCTTTTTTATTTTGTAAGTCGATACCAACTAAAGAAATAGGTTCTCCACGACCAGTATAGCGAGTGTAATACAAAATATCTAAATCTTTTGATATTGCAGCAGATATAGCTCTTTTATTTTCAAGTTGATGTATTAATTCATGTTTGTTGTTCGCTTTCTCCATATTTATCCGCCAAATTCCAGACGCCAAGCGGTTGGTTCGCTGATAAAGCAATTGATTTTTTTGCCATGATAAAGGGAAAAAACTGCTATCACTTTCAATAATTTTGAATTCTTCGTCTAACTGAGTATCCTTTATATACAGCGCCCATTTTTCTTGTTCTTTATTTCGATAACTAAACGCCAAATAACGACCGTTATTGGAAACAATTGGAAAATACTCTTGACCTTTTAGCCAGGTGATAGGTGTTTTCTTTACTTTCAATACTGGCAGGCTCGTTTGGGAATTGTTAGTCTCTGCAGTAGAAGTAAACCACCATATTGCCATACAAAATAATAACGTAACCAGTAAGGTGTATATTATTGTAAGGTAAGGTTTTTGTGTGTTTTGTATTTGTTCTGTGGGTAATCGATTAGACGGATGCAGTGTGGGAATAGACCCTGAATCAACATCGACAGAAGGTGGTGCAGAATTTGTTTGTTGAATATATTGATAGTCTACTTTGATTTCTGCTTGTAAACGGTAGCCTTTTTTATAAAAGGTTTTTAGAATGTCCTTGTTCCCGCTAGAAACTTGTAAAACTTTCCTTAATTCGGAAATAGCTCTATTAATGGCATTATCGTCAACATATCCTTGTTTCCAAACTTCATCTGCCAGTTCATCCCTACTAATTATTCTTTCGGGGTTAATCAAAAAGTACAGTAGTAATTGATACAATAAAGGTTCAAGCTCTTTTGAGTCATCACCTATTTTTAATTTTTGGCTATTGGTTTCTAGCTGACAATTCGCAAAAATGTATATCGGAAATTCTAACATTAATAAACTAGCCTATATCCATTCTTCAGCCAACCAAGAAAACTTACTTAAGGCATTATTACAAACTGCTTATTCAATTGCAATTCGTTAATTTAAAGTGAATGAAACATTATGACAATATTATTTAGTAAAATTAATTTTTTATATTCAATTGGTTACCGATATTTAAGTTATTAGTTATTTATCACATTTAAATAACAAATATTTGTTTTGAATCACTTAATATTTATCATCAAATATTTGTTTGGACTGAGTAATGATAGATTTTTCGCATACAATAAATACAACAATAAAAAATACAATTGCATCAACTTTACTTGAGACGGATTACCTCTTAAATAAATACCCAAATGGAGTCGTTATTTCCAAGGAAATTCAAAATTTGTGTACGGGATTATCAAAACATATAGAGATACCGGTATTAATATCTGGAGAAACAGGCACAGGAAAAGGGTACTTAGTACAATATTTATCTAATTTACGTCGTGAAAACAATAAACAACTTCCAGTAGTTTCGGTGAATTGTGCGTTATTAAATAACGATGTAGCCCAATCTACTATATTCGGCCACTGCAAAGGT
>Ga0105356_10001546_pt1 | contig 22841 bp, 23 predicted proteins | sample GOMGulsemesocosm_3_FD_83502 | JGI IMG/M metagenome (GOLD analysis project Ga0105356, IMG submission 83502) | Methane-oxidizing microbial communities from mesocosms in the Gulf of Mexico - GOM9D Gulf of Mexico | ecosystem: Environmental > Aquatic > Marine > Cold seeps | place: Gulf of Mexico... | reverse complement strand
TTATATTCCTTTAGATGGTGAGATTGGTTGTATGGTAAATGGGGCAGGACTTGCCATGGGTACTATGGATACTATAAACCATATGGGAGGACGACCTGCAAACTTTTTGGATGTAGGGGGTAATGCCAATCCTGAAACAGTTTCAAAAGGTTTTGAAATTATTTTAAGAAATAAAAATGTTAAAGCAATATTTATCAATATTTTTGGTGGTATTGTTAGATGTGACAGAATTGCAAAAGGTATTATTGAAGCTACAAAAAAAGCAGAAGTGAATGTTCCTATTATTGTAAGACTTGATGGTACAAATGCAGATGAAGCAGCATTTATACTAGAAAAAGCAAACATTAAAAATTTAATCACAGCAACTGATATTGGTGATGGTGCAAGAAAAGCAGTTGAAGCTGCAAAAAACGCGTAAGGTACAAAAATGGCAATTTTAATAAACAAAGATACAAAAGTTATCGTTCAAGGTTTTACAGGAAGAGAAGCAACATTTCATTCTGAACAATGTATCTCATACGGAACAAATATAGTAGGTGGAGTTACTCCAAATAAGGGTGGTCAAACACATTTAGATTTACCAGTATTTGATAGTGTTGCACAAGCTGTAAAAGCTACAAATGCAACGGCAAGTATGATATTTGTACCACCTGCTTTTGTATCTGATGCTATCATGGAGGCAGCAGTTGCTGGTATAAAACTAGCCGTTGTAATTACAGAAGGTTCACCTACTCTTGATATGCAGGCAGCAAAAGCTTGTGCAAACAAATATGGGATGATGATGGTAGGACCAAATTGTCCTGGTGTTATTAGTGCAGATGAGTGTAAAATAGGGATCATGCCTGGAAATATTTTCAAAAAAGGAAATGTAGGGCTTATCTCAAAATCAGGAACACTTACATACGAAGGAGCAAACCAAGTATGTAATGAAGGTTTTGGAATCACTACTGCTGTTGGTATTGGTGGAGATCCTATTATTGGTTTATCTTTCAAACAACTATTAAGTATGTTTGAAGAGGATGATGATACAAAAGCCATCGTTATGATTGGTGAGATTGGTGGAGATTTAGAGATACAAGCTGCTAAACATATCGAAGAACATATCACTAAACCAGTAGTTGCTTTCATCGCTGGTCAAACTGCACCAGAAGGTAAAAGAATGGGTCATGCAGGTGCTATTATCTCAGGAACTGCTGGTACAGCAAAAGAAAAAATGGATGCTCTTGAAGCAGTAGGTGTAACTGTAGTAGAAACTCCTGCAGATATAGGAAAAGCTGTTAAAGAAGTTTTAACTAAATAAATACTTTTATTAGTATTTTCATATAAAAAGGTTGTCAGAAATGGCAACCTTTTTTATTTTTAGAGATTAATCTATTTTTTGTAGAACAATCGTAATCAACTTTAGATACAATGCGACAAATTTAATAAAAAAAGAGGTTATTATGGAAAATGCTTTTAGAGTTGAAAAAGATTTTTTAGGTGAAATGAATATAGATATACATGCTTATTATGGGATACAAACACTAAGGGCAAAAAACAATTTTGATATCACAAACACAAATATTTCTTTATTTCCTACTTTTATAAAATCTCTCGCTAAAGTTAAAAAAGCTTGTGCACTTACTAACTATCAGCTTGAAGATTTAACATTAGAACAAAAAGATGCCATAGTACAAGCTTGTGATGAGATAATAGATGGACAATTACATGATCAATTTATCGTAGATCCTATTCAAGGTGGTGCTGGAACTTCATCAAATATGAATGCAAATGAAGTAATTGCGAATAGAGCTTTAGAGATTCTAGGACATCCAAGAGCTGCATATAATATCATCCATCCTAACAATCATGTAAATATGTCACAAAGTACAAATGATGCGTATCCAACTGCTATTAAAATTACTTTACATGATCTTATTTATAAATTAAAAGAATCATTACGATACTTACGAGAAGCATATAATGAAAAAGCAATTGAATTTGCACATGTTTTAAAAATGGGAAGAACTCAGCTTCAAGATGCTGTTCCTATGACTTTGGGACAAGAGTTTAATACATACTCAATCATGGTAGATGAGGATGTTTATAGACTAAGAGAAGCCCAAGAACTTTTACGTCAAGTAAATCTTGGAGCAACTGCTATTGGTACTGGTATTAACACAAGAACTCATTACAGAAAACTTGTTATTAAAAACTTACGGAAAGTTACTGGTGTAGATTTTGATAATTCTGGTGATTTAATTGAAGCTACTCAAGATACAGGAGTTTTTGTACATGTATCAGGTCTTTTAAAACGAGTTGTTATTAAGATTTCTAAAGTTTCAAATGATTTAAGACTTTTAAGTTCTGGTCCACGTGCTGGATTTAATGAGATAAATCTACCACCATTACAACCAGGAAGTTCAATCATGCCAGGAAAAGTAAATCCAGTTATACCTGAAGTTGTAAATCAAGTTGCTTATGAAGTTATAGGTGCAGATAGTACTATTTCTATTGCTTGTGAAGGTGGACAGTTACAATTAAATGTGTTTGAACCTCTTATTGCATATAAACTATTTACATCTATAAATATGATGAGAAAATCATTTTATGCGTTAGCAGATAAATGTATAAAAGGGATCACTGCTAATGAAGATGTATGTATGAATAATGTTTTAAATTCAATTACAATTATCACATATTTGAATCCTATTTTAGGATATGAAACTTGTTCTGCCATTGCAAAAGAAGCACTAAAAACTAATAAAAGAGTTTATGATTTAATTTTAGAAAAAGAGTTAGTAACTAAAGATGAATTAGATGAATTATTACTTCCTCAGAATATGTTAAAATATAAAGGAGATTAGAATATTAATTTAATATTTTAATCTGTTTATACTTCATATATAAAGTATAAACAATTCTTTTAATCTCATCAACTGAGAATTCGTTGTTAAAAGAAAGACTAAGTGCCGTTCGACAAGTCACTTCATCAAAACCCATCTCACTAATTATTCGAGATGGTTTTGATAATCCTAAAGAACACCCTTCCCCATTTGTGATAAATATTTTACTCATAGCAATAGTACGGATAAGTTCACGGGCTTTTATCCCTTTAAATCCAAAATGCAGTGAGTATTCTAAAGTATGTTGAGCATTTACAAAAAAGTAAATCTCTTCATTAAATACTTCAAGTAGTTCATCTAAAAATATATTTTTTGCATCATAATTAAATTTTAAATTATCAATCGCTTCATAACAAAGTTTTAAAGCAACAGTATCCATTTCACCTATAGGTGTAAGTGCAAAAAAATCATCATTAAATAACATCACACCTGATACGTTATATCCATTGAGTTTGTAATTATCAAAATAGATAGCATCACTTATATTATCAATATTTGCTGTTCCATTTGAGATTATTTTTGCTTTTGTATTTTTTCTGACTTTTTTTAAATCTATCTTTACAAAAGTATCCATAACATAAGATGAGATAAATAAAAAATCGATTTTTTCATTTTTTAATCCATATAAGTTTACTGTTCCATCTCTACTTAAAGGGATCCAATGTATCTCGAAACCTAGTTTTTCATAAAGTTTAGCACCATCGATTAAAGCTTGAGTTTCACCAATACTAATGGCAATATTACCTTTTAGTTCCAGTAATAATCCCAAAAAACCCTCTTTTGAAAAAGCAAATGTTTTTATTTTTTTATAATTAAATTTTTGGTGATACTTTAAACATAAATTATCAAACGTATCATTTGCAGATAATGCACTTACACTATAATCTTTTGAAATATTTATTTCATTTAATCGAACATATTGTAAACAATTTAGTTTTACCATTTTAAGATATCCTAGTTTCTGTATATATAAATTTAATTCTTAAGTTTCTAGCAAATTGTACATTATATTCGTAATTTTGCTTCAATATTATAGCAGTTTAACTTTCATAAAGACTGTACTTTAAAGACTAACTCATAATTTCAGATATAAATAGCCACTAAAGTAATACTAATTTTTGTAATTCTAAATTTTATAGAAATATCTTACTTAATGTATCAATTGAAAAAGGAATTATTGATGATAAAATAATCACAGAAAAAATACTCACAATCATAATTTTCTTATTTTTTTCATTTTTTAAATAATTTGGACCAAAAGAAAATTCAATACTAGGGAAGAATCTTTTTGTAATTGATTGCATACCTAATGCACAAGCCAAAGCTGCAAAAAATGATGGTAAAATTAAAGATGATACAATAAATTGCTGTACAACTTCCATTTTATCTTGTAATTCAGTACCAGAATATTGGAAAAGAACAATAGTTGGAATTAGAATAGAGATACTTAAAAGTAAAAAATTAAAAGAAATTATCATATTTACTAAATAATTCTTGATTAAAGTATTCTGTGATTTTGATGAACTAATTATAGCCTTCAACTCCTCAAAAACTTCATCAGCCCAACTTTTTTCTCCTACAACAGTAAGATCACTTATATAATGAGTTTTATTCGTTAATTCAAACTTAATATGTCTTTTATTTATCTCTTCATTGTTATCAAATGTAAATTCAAATTTAGTGATTTTTTGCGTAGTAAAAATATCATTGTCATCAAATATACTTAAATCATTTTTATGATATGAAGTTTTATCATCAAAGTCTATTCTAAAATCTATAGTGTTATTATTTTGTTCAGCTTCATTAGTAAATTCTTTATATAATCTTGTTGCAATTGCAAATATTTTATCTTTTGTAAAACATTTCTCTTTTATATCATAACTTAAAGTATGATTCATTTTTTGATCCCTTTATTTACATTTATTAATAGATAAAACTTTAGCATAAAATAAATGAATTTTTGAGAAAATAGAGTTCAAAAATAGAAATTTTAGATAAAAGATTTAGATAGTTAAACTAAATCCAACAAACATCACTTGTATCTATATTAATATTAATTTTATCTCCTGGTAAAAGTGATTGTTCTTGCATCTCTGCTCTTGTTAATTTACAAATAAAACTCACACCAGATATGATAAAATCCACTAGTAAATTATCACTTGAAGACTCTTGATGAATTGATGATATTTTCCCCATCAAGGTATCTTGATTTATCATATCATCACACCCTTTTTTACAAATAGTGATATATTCTGAGTTAATCATCACAACAGAATCAGTTTTTTTCTCAGAACTATTTTGAATAACAAGTTCTTGTCCATCCATAAATGTTTTTACAAGATTATTATTTTCATCTTTTTCCCATGGTGCAAATACAAGATTTACGCTACCACTTTGTACTAATTCTCCTTGAAAAAGTGCTATACGTTCATCACAAATATGATTTAACCAATTATGATCATGACTTGAAACTAATATTGTAGTATTATATTTTTGCTTTGCTTGAAGAACTGCTTCTTTAATAAGTTGTGCTGAATTTGTATCTACACCTACTGTTGGTTCATCCAAAATTAAAACTTTTGGTTTCAGTATAAGACGTGCTGCTAGTGCTACTCGTTGAGACTCTCCTCCAGAAAGAGCAGACCATTTTCTACTTGAAAAAGAGATATCAAGTCCAACTAGAGATAAAGCTTCATTTACCCTTTCTTTTATGTTAGATGTATCTTTTCGTAATTTTAATCCATAAGCTATATTTTCATATACAGATCGTTTTAAAAGATATGGATTTTGAGGAAGTGTTACAATACTTTGTTTTACATCAATGTCTAATTTATTATTTGATACTCCATTAAATGAAACTTCTCCAGATGTAGGTTGATTAATAAATGACAAAAGAGATAGCAGTGTAGACTTACCACTTCCATTGGGACCAAATAAACCAATAATTTGATTTTCCTCTAGTGTTAAATGATCAATATTTAGTACTTTTTTACCATCATAATATTGTTCGATATTTTGAAGTTTATATAAACAACTCATTGAGTCCAGCTCCTTTTTAACATAGATAAAGCGATATTTACAATTAAAGCAACAGCAAATAAAACCAAACCTAAAGCAATACCAGTAACAAATTCACCTTTTCCAGTTTCAAGTGCAATTGCAGTTGTAACTGTTCTAGTATGATATTTTATGTTACCACCAACCATCATTGAGATTCCAATCTCAGTAATAATTCTTCCGTACGCAGTCATAGCTGCTGTCATAATTCCAAACCTAGCTTCGATAAGTGTAGCTGTAAGTATTTGAAATGAGTGAGCACCAAGACCTTTTAATGACGAATAAAGTCTCTTATCTACAGACTCCACTTGTGTTGCAGTTAAAGCAATAATAATAGGCAAGCCTAAAACAATTTGACCCAGTATTATAGCTTCTTGAGAAAATAGCAAATTATATTCTCCTAGTGGTCCTGCTTGAGATAACATTGTATATGCAATCAAACCAATCACAACAGTAGGCAACGCTAAAAGCGTATCAACAAATGTTCTTACTATTGATTTACCTGGAAAATTATAATATCCCAAAGCAAACCCTAAAGGCAAACCAATCAATAAACTAATCATTAAAGACCATGACGATACAGTTATTGTTGTGCTAATCGCTGAATATACACTTGTATTTCCAGAAAGTAGTAAGTCTATTGCTTGATCAAAACCATCTGTAAAAAGATTCATTAAATGTTTGCCTTCTTTGTCATCTATGTATTATTTTCTATTTATTCGCATTAGGGATAAATAGTGCTTGCTTTAATAATCTAAAATCAGCTATAACTTTTTGAGTTTTAGAATTAGTAATCCATGTTGTAAATATTTATGCTTGTTGAGGATTTACATTTGAACATTTATCTTTATTAATTGTTACAACAGAGTATTGGTTAAATAAACTTTTGTCACCTTCAACAACAACTTTCATTTTATTTTTATCACCTTTTTGAGACATATATTTAATCCATGTACCTCTATCTGTCATAGAATATCCACTTTTTTCAGATGCCATATTTAATGTTCTTAACATTCCTTGACCAGTTTGTACATACCATTTTGCTGTGTCAGGTGTAGAAACTTTTGCAGTTTTCCATAAAGATATCTCTTTTTTATTTGTTCCTGAGTTATCTCCTCTTGAAAAGAAGTTTGCTTTTTTATCTTGAATTTTTTTCAATGCAGCACTTGGAGCCATACCATTTACATTTGCAGGATCAGATTTTGGACCAACGATTACAAAATCGTTATACATAACTTGTTGTCTATCTACACCAGAACCACTATTAACAAACTTTTTTTCAGATGCTGGAGCATGTACAAATAAAATATCAACATCACAATTAGCACCCATTTTAAGAGCTTTACCTGTTCCTGTTGCTACCCATTTAAGAGTTGTTCCTGTTTCTTTTTCAAAAATAGGAGCTATATAATCTAATAATCCAGTGTTATCTGTACTTGTTGTTGTCGCCATCATTAAAGCATCTTTTGCTTGAATTGATGTTGCAAATACTAAAGAAGCCGCTAGTAGTGTTAATTTATTTAATTTCATTTATATTTTCCTTTTAATTATAAATATCTGATGCAGACGAATTTCGTCTCAAGCCAAATGGGATTACTTTAATAATCTCATCTTCATTTACAAAATCAGTATTGTCAAGTGTTATCATCACACAATTGCTTTGCACAAGTGGTGCTAACATTCCTGAACCATACTTATTTCCCATTGTTACATTAAACTCCCCATTTTTAAGATTACCAAGTACTACATTTGCTCGTTTTGCTTTTACTTTAAATGATGTACTATTTTTTGCTAATACGAAATCATGATAATAACTATTTGCACCAGAACTTTTATAAATAACAGGTAAAGATAAAAGATATGTATTTATAAGTGCAGTTAGAGGATTTCCAGGCATAGCCATTACATAGGTATTATCCATCAGTCCCATCATTGTTGGACGTCCTGGTTTTACATTTACGCCATGAAATAAAACTTCTAAACCATTTGTTATAAATGCTTCAGCAACAAAGTCAGCATCACCCATAGATATACCACCTGTTGTTATTACTACATCATAAGATTTTAAGTTTTTTATAAATTTTATAGAGTCTTCTAATGTATCAGGAACAACACCTATATAACTAGCTTCAAAATTGTGCTCACTCAACATAGATGTAATTGCATATGAATTTGAGTTATATATCTGATGTTCCGAAGCTGTATCCCAAGGTTCTTTGAGTTCATTTCCAGTTGATAAAACTGCAATATTTAACTTTACAAACACCTCTACAATTGTTATTCCTTGACTAGCAAGAATAGCAACCATTCCAGAGTTTATAATTTCACCTTTGTTAAAGATAGAGATTCCCTCTTTATACTCTTCACCTTTTACTCTAAAGTGATTACCTTTTCGAATCTGTTCCGGTAATTGCATAGATTTTTCATCAAAAGTAACTGTATCTTCAACTGGAATAATTGTATCTGCACCATCAGGTATCATAGCTCCCGTCATGATTTTACAACATTCTCCATCCTCTATTTTTACAGCAGAGTTATCACCTGCAAATATAACACTAATCACTTTTAAAGTTTTACCAGCATCACTTGCTTTAAAAGCAAACCCATCCATAGCAGAGTTATTAAAAGCTGGCATATTTTTTCTACAATCTATATCTTTTGATAATATTCTTCCAATAGAATTTTCCAATGGAACATACTCTACTTTTTGTGTTACTTTTACATTTTCAAGACTTGTTTCCACTGCATCTTTATAATCTAAGTAAGTTAATTTTTTCATGTTAATACCTTTATTTGTCTATATCTTCTATAAAAAAGTTTACATATTTTTTCTATATTTGAATCATCTATCTCTTCACAAAAAGATAAACTAATACCATTTCTACTTATCTCTTCATCATATCCCATAGCTTGAATTATTTTTGATGGTTGAGATAATCCCAAAGAACACCCTTCTCCATTTGTAATAAGAATTTCATCAAGAGATAGTGTTCGTATAAGTTCTCTAGCTTTTATACCTTTAAGTGCAATATGAAGTGTAAAATCAAGTGTTAAACTAGAATCAACAAAATAATAAATATCATCACCAAAAATCTCTTCTAAATTGTCTTTAAATTTTTTCTTTAGTGTATATATAAAACTTTGATTTTTTAAAGCCTTAAATATTAAATATACACTAATATTATCTATGTATCCAATTGATTGTGTTCCAAATAACCCATCACTTAAAAGTACTCCTGATGTATTAAAACCAACTAATTTATATGGATCAAAATAGATCACATCACTAGAGCTGTATACATCTACAGTTGCATTTGAAATTATTGCACTATTAGTTAATTCTTTCACTTTATCTAAATCAGTTTTTACAAATGTATCCATGATAGATGACGAAATAAAGAAAAATTCAACAGTTAATTTTGAAATCTCATCATAGTTAACTTGACCCTCTTTTGTTAAATTAATCCAAGAGATATCAAAACCTAACTTTTCATATAACTTTCCAGCTTCTACTAAAGCATTTGTTTCACCAAGAGAGATAGCAATACTACCTTTATTTTTCAACTCAAGTAATAAACTCAAAAAACCATCTTCATTAAACGAAAATGTTTTTAAATTTGAATAAGAATACTTTTTTAAAAAACTCTTTTCAGATTCTAAATACAATTCATTGTTTGTTAAAATATCTAAAGAAAATTCTTTTGATATATTTATATCATTGATATGGGGATAGTGAATCGTATTTAATTTAATCATCAATTAGTCCTTTAAATTTAAAATATCTGTTTTACTATTTTCAAATAGTTCTGTAAATCTTTGTTTTGTAAATTCTCTTACATCACTTTGAAGTAATTTATAGCTGTCTATTATTTCTATTGCTTTTGGAGTAAGTTTTGTACCACCTTGTGCTCCTCCACCTTTTTGTGTTATAACCAATGAATCTTCAATATATTTTTCAAGTACTTGAATATGAGACCACGCTTTTTTATAACTCAAACCAATTTTTTGAGAAGCTTCCGCTATAGAACCTGTCTCTTTTATATATTCTAATATTTCAGTTTTACCACCACCAAAAACTAAATTATTTTTGTCATCTTCAATCCAAACTTTTACTTTAACTTCCATTTTTCTTTCCTTTCTTTTCTCTAAAACACCCTAGTTGACAATTTATCACTTCAAAATCACTATTTTTAACAGTAGAGCCTACTTCACGTAAACTATACTTTTTTGCTTGATCCCAATATATTGAACAATCAAGTTTTTTAACATCACCGTAATTTTTTTCTAAATCATCATATATAGTCTGTTTTGAAGGTGAAAAATCTAACTTTCCAAATACACCAAGTTCACAATTTGATATACTTATTCCCATACTTTTAGTTATAGCGGACATATCTAATAAGTCATGTCCGATTTTTTTTGCAACACTAAAAGCTTTGAGACAAGATAGTTTTCCATTTTCATCAAGACTTTTTTCTACAATATCTTTTTGTAGTTCATCTAGTTTGATACTTGTATTGTCGTCAATACTAGACATCAATTCTTCCTGCATGAGTATAGATATTCATCTTTTTACCTCTTGCAAATCCTATTAGTGTAATTCCATGTTTGTGTGCAGTTTGAACTCCTAAATATGTAGGTGCTGTTCTTGATACAACAATTGGAATTCTATGCATAACTGCTTTTGTAACCATCTCAGAACTTAATCTTCCAGAAACAAATAAAATAGATTTTGTAGTATCTAATTCTTGCAATTTACATTTACCAACAACTTTATCAATCGCATTATGACGACCAATATCTTCTGCTGATATCGTTTTTCCATCCATAAGGTAAATCATCGCTTTATGTACACAACCTGTTAATTCATACAGTTCACTTTCACGGTAAAATATCTTTATTTCAGAAGAGATAGTATGAGGTGTTACTTTAAATGATGTTTGATTAAAGGGTATCTCTAAACTTGTTTCATCATTTCCAGTCACTCCTCCTCCACAACCACTTACTAGTGTTTTTTCTTTATATAGATTTTCTAATGAGTTTTCGTTTATTGTTGCTGTAACATCAACTCTTAGTCCATCTTCTTTAATCTCAATATCTTCTATGTCATCTAAAGATGAGATAACATTTTCGCTCATTAAGAAACCAATCGCATGTGCATCTTGATCTTTTGGGATACACATCATTGATATTGTTTTTTCTCCGTTTAAGAATAGTGTCAATCTCGATTCATCGATAGTCACATCTTCTACTTGGGTAGCTTCATTTTCAATAAGTTTGTCTATTAGTACTGTCTTTAAATATTTGGCATTATCCATCTATTTTCCTTTAATATGTAAAATTTGCATATTACTTTTTAAAAAGAAAAGTAAATCAAACTTTTTACAAAGTCTGATTACAACTCTTTTATTTTCTTAAGTCTTCTTCTTCTAAAACGTCAGGTCTTAGTTGTTCTAAATACTCAACTGGTAACTTTCCAGTAATTATTCCTGGGATATATCCTTTTACAGATACAAAGTAAGAATAAATTGTCTCAAATGTAAAGAACGAAATAATCGCACTTCCCATAAAGTGAATAAATAAAATAAATCTTTTAAACTGAATTGTTTCTGCATGTGTTGCTGCATCTGGTGACATCCACCAAATAATAAACCCACTTAAAACTAATAAAAATCCAAAAGCTACATATGCATAGTAGTTAATTCTATTCATTGGTTTATAACTTCCTCGTAAGAAAATCTTATTCCAAACTTTCATACTTGGTCTACTAAAATGTTTGTGATCTTTGAATGCAATAATAGTCATAATTAACCATACTGGTATCCAACCAACCCCAACAATTTCATGTGTAGATCTCATAAATCTAGCGATTTCTCCACCACCTGTCCAGTTTCCAAATGTAATTGAAAAACCAGTGATAAATAGATAAATCATTATAATTATATTTAACATTAGTACAATTCTTTGAAATAAAGAATATACTTGCACTTTGTCTTCTTCTCTTGTAATCGTAGCTTGTTTTCGTCCTTTTGCAATTATAAACATAGTTGCAAATAATACTAACTCAACTGCAAATACAATTGGTAATAAATGTTGTCTCTCTTCAAATGCTCTAATAACTTCAGGAGCTATTGCATTATAATTCGATCCAAATAGTGTTGCTTCCATTTGCTCATGATGTGTTAATGATTCATAAGGAACCACTAAACCAGTTATATTACCTTGTGCAATTTGCAACAAGAATTGATAAACATAACCAATATCAGCAATAGTTGCTAACCAAAAATACCAATAAGTCAAAAGAGCGAATAAAAAGCCTATAATTAAATAGACTTTATACTCACTTACAAAACTTTTATTTTCCATACGCTTTATCCCAACCATATGGTGCACTTTGTACTCCATGACCAGATGATAAAACTCTTTCTCTATAAACGTTTGATACAGACTCAGCATCACCAACTAATAGTGCTTTTGTAGAACACATAGCAGCACAAACAGGAACTTTACCTTCAGCAATTCTATTTTGCCCGTATAATTCACGTTCTTTATGTGAGTTTGTTTCTTCAGGACCACCTGCACACATAGTACATTTATCCATCACACCTTTTGTTCCAAATGCACCGTCACTTGGGAACTGAGGAGCTCCAAATGGACAAGCATATAAACAATAAGAACAACCAATACATTTGTCTTTATCGTGTAAAACGATACCATCATCTCTGATGTAAAAACAATCTACTGGACAAACTTCTTCACAAGGTGCATCTGTACAGTGCATACAAGCAACAGATAGAGAGAACTCCATCCCTTGCTTACCTTCATTTACAGTTACAACTTTTCTTCTTGAAATCTCAACTGGTAACTCGTGAGCTTCCGCACATGCAACAGAACAACCGTCACAGTGAATACATCTCTGCTCATCACAGTAAAATTTCATTCTTGCATAATCTACATTATTATTACTCATATTACTCTCCTACACTCTTGCAATCTGACATAATCCACCCTTAGTCTCTGGGATCTGAGTAACAATGTCATAACCGTAGTTAGTAACAGTATTAGCACTTTCACCTATAGCATAAGGAGCAGTTCCATCTGGATATTTATGAAGTAAACTTTCACCTTCTAATACACCTGCAAAGTGAATTGGAATAAATACTCTATCAGGACTAACTGAATAAGAATAATGTGACTTAACTTTAATTTTTGTACCTTGAGGAGAATGAATCCACATCATTTCACCATCTCTAATACCATATCTTCCTGCTAAATCAGGATGAATATCACAGAACATTTCTGGTGTTAATTTAGCAAGATATTTACTTGCTCTATTTTCCATACCAGCACCATTCATATTTACAAGTCTTCCTGTAACTAAGTTAATAGGGAAATCTTTTGCCCAATCTTGTTTAGTTTGCTCAGAGATATATCTTGTATCAACTCTATAGTGATTCTTTTTATCTGCAAAACTTGGATGTTCTTTAACTAAATCTGTTCTTGGAGAGTGTAATGGCTCTCTGTGTAATGGGATTTGGTCAGCAAATGTCCACACTTTTGCTCTAGCTTTTGCATTTCCATAAGGAGCCATTCCAGCTTCCATACATTTTTCAGCAATAATGTTTGATGTATCAACTTTCCAGTTTTTACCGATTCTTGATTTCTCATCATCAGTTAACTTGATTTTTAATACTTCTTCAATATTGTCTCTATTAATTTCAGGATAACCATCTTTGTTATTAGAATCAATAGGAGCAGAGCCAGCACCAGCTAGTAAATCTTGTCCATCATGTTCTAATCCAAATCTGTTTCTAAATCCCATACCACCATCTTTAACACTTCTGTTAATGTTGTATAATACTGGACTTCCTGAATGTGATTCTGTCCAACAAGGCCATGGTAATCCATAGTACTCACCAGTCATTTTTCCATAACCACGTCCACTTACTTCGTCGAACATATGCCAATTTTCTTGGTGTTCTTTCAGTCGTTTTGCAGTCCAACCAGTTAAACCGATTGTTTTAATAATTCTTGCAATTTCATCAGTTGCATCTTCTGGCCACTTGTATTCTTTTTTATCTTCTCTAATTTTCATACCAGCAGTTAATTCATCATAAAAACCTAATCTTTTTGCTAATTCAAACATAATGTCTTGGTCAGCTTTAGATTCATACATTGGTTTAACAACTTCAGTTCTCCATTGAGCAGATCTGTTTGTAGCTGTTACTGATCCACTAGTTTCAAACTGTGTTCCAGCAGGTAAAATATAAACATCATCTTGCTTATCAGTAATAATTGCACCTTCATTTACAAAAGGATCACAGAATACTGCGATATCTAAATTATCAAGAGCTTCTTTAACTTTTTTTGTTTGAGCAGTTGATGTAATACCATTACCCATAACAAATAGAGCTTTAAGATTTGTACCATTATTATGAATTGCATCTTCACCAGGATTACCAGCAAGAACACCAGACCACCATCTAGATAAAGTAAAACCTTTTTTGTTCATCCATTCTGGAGTTTTAAATCTTCCTTTTAGCCATTCATAGTCAACACCCCATGATTTAGCGAAATACTTCCACGAACCATCAGATAATCCATAGTATCCAGGTAATGTATGTGATAAACAACACATATCAGTAGCACCTTGAACATTATCGTGACCTCTAAGAATATTACATCCACCACCTTCTACACCCATGTTACCAAGAGCAAGTTGTAAGATTGGAGCCATTCTTGTATTCGAAGAACCATTAGAATGTTGAGTAAGTCCCATAGCCCAGATTAAAGTACCTGGTGTATGTTGTGCATAGTGCTTAGTAATCTGTACGATTAAATCTGCATCTACACCTGTAACATCAGCAACTCTTTCAATTGGCCAATTCTTTGCCTCTTTCATTACGTCTTCCATACCATAAACTCTATCGTTGATAAAGCCTTTGTCATGCCATCCGTTTTCGAAAATGATATTTAACATTCCATACATAAATGGAATATCAGTACCTGGTCTAATTTGCGCGTAATAATCTGCTTTTGCAGCAGTTTTAGTAAATCTTGGATCAACTACAATAATTTTAGCATTATTCCGTTCTTTAGCTTTTAAGAAATGTTGAAAACCTACAGGGTGATTAACCGCTGGATTCGCTCCAAATATAATAATAGCTTTTGAATTTTGAATATCACCTAAAGAATTTGTCATAGCACCATAACCCCATGTATTCGCCACACCGGCGACTGTTGAGCTGTGTCAGATTCTTGCTTGATGATCTATATTATTTGTTCCAAACATTGCAGCAAATTTTCTAAAGTAATACGATTGCTCTGTATTAAATTTTGCTGATCCTAAAAACATTGTTGAGTCTGGTCCGGCTGTTTGTCTTAAAGATTCTAACTTAGATGCAATTCCATCTAAAGCTTGATCCCAAGTAATTCTTTGCCATTTACCAGCTTTTTTCACCATTGGGTGTTTAAGTCTAACTTCCGATCTAACCATATCAATCATATCGGCACCCTTACAGCAGTGTCCTCCAAGTGATACTGGATGATCTTGAGCAACTTCTTGTCTTACCCATACTCCGTTTTGAACTTCGGCTACTACACCACAACCTACTGAACAAGCTGTACAAATAGTTTTCACTAATTTGGAACCAGGGAATGGATTTTTAATCTCTTCCGCTGTTGCTTCTCGAGTTGCATTTGTACTAGCAAAAGACGATGTGAAACCAAATGCAGTAGCAATAGCCGACATTTTTAAAAATGACCGTCTACCAACCTTTGCAGTTAGAGTTTCATATGTATTTACTGACATATCTTCTCCTAATTTTTATTTTGCGTTCTTGTAGAACTCTTCCCATGCTGCTGTTTTTGTGTAAAGAATCTCTTTTTTATTTGAGCTTCCTACAACAACACCATTATTACTATCATCTTGCGTAGACGAAGAACCTGTAGCGGCCATAACAGTGGTACCAGCAACAGCACCTGCAGTTACGATCGCTGCTTTTTTAATGAAATTTCTTCTTGTGTTTTGCACGACTAAACTCCTTAATTGAAAATGTAAGCCCCCATGAATAATCATAAAGACTTTGTAAAAAAAGACAACATTATTGACTCTTTCTTTACAAAATCTTTATGACTAATGAGAGCTAAATACTAGATACTATCTTCTACATCATATGCTATATCAATAGGACAAGACTCATCTACTTTATTTTTAGGTCCTTTTGCTTTTAATGCCTTATTTTTAGCTCTTCTTTCCGCTTCCGCATCAGTGATAGTCTCACAAGAATTATCTTCTTTAGCTACATCACGAGGTTTTGGTTTACCTACATCTAAATATAATCTTTCAAATGCTAAGAAAGAGTGAAGTACTATCATTAAGTCTTTATATATTTTTGCTGACTCATGTTCATAAATAACTTTTGCAACATCATCAGCAAAATCATTTAATATTTGTTCAAAAATACAATGTATTGTATTTTCATATTGTTTTTCACCATTTGCAACTGATTCACAAAGTTCTGCTAAAAAAGAAAATATAAAACCAATAGAGTCTTCGTATTCATGAAATTGTGTTTCATCTCTTCTTAGTTTTGTTTTTCCAATAAATTGAAGCATCTCAACTCTTTTTTTACCAGATTCAACACCTTCATCATAAAATGAAGCAGTTAGTCTTATGTTTTTTGACATTGGACTATAAAAAAGATGATCATATTCTTCTATTAATGCAACATTTGAAATTGGATCTAATGTATTTGAAAGATTTTCCAGAGCATTTTGTGAGTTTTCGTCAAGTGATTTTTCTTTTAACATATTAATTAAAGAGATAACCCCTAGATAGTTTTTAGGATCACTTGAAACGATAAAAAGATTTGCAAAAAGGTTATAGTATAAACCTCTTGCTTTTGTTATGATTTGATTTTTGTCCATTTGATTATTATCCATTTGCTTCAGCCTTTTGTCTTTGATCATAATGACTTTGCATCATTATTTTTGGTTTACAGTCTGCACAACAGTACAGAGTTCTAAGCTTAACAGGATCATGTGAAAATGCTGGTCCCATCATAGCTGCAATTTTTTCTATAGACTTAGTAGTAGCAAACTCTTTGTCACATTCTACACAGGCAAATAGTTCATCTTGTGCTAAAATACTTTCTTTAAACCAATCTGGTTCTAGTTCTATAATATCTCTTTCTATTGTTAAACAATCCGCTTCAGGACATGAAACTTCACAATATCCACAGGCTGTACATAAAGAAGGATTAAATCGTAAAGTATTATCTTTAGCTTCTGCTTGAAGTGCTCCCACGTTACAGGCACCCACACAAACTAAACATAATGTACATGTTGATTCATTTACTTTTACTTTTGCATAATGAACATGTTCACCAGTTGTAACTACACCTAAATTATCATCGCCAACAATATGTTTTAATCTAAGAGAAAAGATCTCTCTTTTTTTGAAACTGTCTTGCACCATGTTGTAATAAGAATCTTCTACAAAAGAAACTTGTTCTAAAGCTACTTTAAGTTCTTCTTCATTCATAGCAATAATAACTGCATCTTTACCATACTTAATTTGGTAAATATCATTTAAAATTTTGATAACATCACCTGTACCTTTAGAGATAAAGTCACTGTAAAATATTACTTGAGATGATGATATTTGTGTTAAAGTTAATAGTGTTGATTCGTGTAAGAATTTTTCACCTTCAATTGAAAATGGAAAAACATTTTCTTTTAAATCAACATTTAAATTTTCTATGTTCATTTTTGCAGGGATAATTAAAGGATGAGTTTCTTTATAAAACTTACTTATCTCTAACATTGACTCTCTATTTGTTGGTGCATAATCTAACGCTCCACTTGGACAAACAGAAATACATCCACCACAACCATGACAATCTATTTGAGAAAATTCTAAATGTTTTTCAGCATCATGTTTCACAATTGCAATTGTAGGACAAACTTCTTCACATTTTGAACAAATTTCTTCTCGTCTTTCATGATACTGACAAATACTAGAATCATATGTTGTGAATTTTTTATATTCAAATGAGATTATATTGGCTCTTACTGTTTCTAAAACATCCCCAATTGAAGATGTTAAAGGATCAAATGTACCACTTTGTTTTAGCCCCTCTTCTTGTGCATCAAACCACACTATTTGATCAACTTCAATTACTGTATCTTTATTATTTCTATTTACGATAACAGTTAGGTTTCCGATGTGTCCAGTTATAGATTTTACAATATCACTTTCAACATCTAAATTATATAAATCAAACTCATCTTCTTTTACTTGTAAAAAGAAGTTTTTAGCTTCATTTTGTGTTGAGATTAATAAAACTTTATTATCTACATTTTGAGTATATGATAAGTCTTGTGCAAAATCATATCTAGTAGCAGCAATTTCATATAGTTTATGCACGTTACCTATTTGTTTTGCAATAGTGTCTTGCGTATTATTTAAATAAAAGTCTACATCATGAGTGTAAACTTCTGCTTCAACTTCTTTGTTATTAGATATTAAAAAATTTCCACCCGATAACTCTTCTTTATTTGAAGATACTTTTATTTCCTCATTTAAAGGGAAATCTAGATCATTGGGATTATAGTAAACAAATTCTTGCATTTATTTCCTTTTGGTAAAATTTACTTTACCGATTTTAATATTATAAATCTTTCTTATAGCTTAAATAGTAAAATTTATTTTATTCTGTACATAAATTGGGTAAAATGACACATGAAAAAGACAATAATAATTCTAATACCAATCATTTTTTTAATTTATATTTTCTTTCAAGAAAGAAAATATACTGATTACACAATACTTATTGGAGGATCTTTACCTAAAACGAGTGTATTAAAAGAGTATGGTAATGCTGTAAATTCTGGAGCACAAACATATTTTGATTATGCTAACAATAATAATCTCTTAAAAAATAATAAAATAAAATATTTAACTTATGATGATAAGTATGAACCTAAACTTACATTAGAAAACACACATAAACTTTTAAAAAATAAAGATTTATTTGCTTTATATGGATTTGTTGGTACTCCAACGGTAAAAAATATATTACCAATTCTGTATAACGAAAATATACCGTTTGTTTCTGCATTTAGTGGAGCAACTTTTTTACGAAATAATAGCAATTCAAATATCGTTAACTTTAGAAGTTCATATTTTAATGAGATTAAAGAACATATTAAATACCTTTATGAAAATAAAGGCTTTACAAAAATAGCTGTTTTTTATCAAAACGATGAGTATGGTGAAGATGGTTATGTTTCAGTTGTGAATATATTAAAAACATATGACTTATCACCTATTGCAGAAGGAAATTATAAAAGAAATACTCTTTCTATTAGACATGCTTTTAATTCTATCAAAGATGCAAAACCAGAAGCTATTATAATGATAGGTGCAAATCAAGCAAATACTCTTTTTATCAAAAGAGCTAAACAAAACAAAAATTTCAATAATACAATATTTAGTAATATCTCTTTTGGTGATGCTAGTGAGATGATAAAAAATCTAGGAGCAGATAATGAAAATATTATTTTCTCTCAAGTTGTACCCAACTATCAAGATAAATCGATACCAATAGTAAAAGAGTATCATGAGATTTCAAAAGAATATAATCCAAGCTTTGAACCAAGTTTTATATCCCTAGAAGCATTTTTAAGTGCAAAAATTCTTGTAACTGCTTTGGCTAATATTGAAGGCAGTATAACAAGGTCGAAATTTTTAATAGAAATTAGAAATTTACCCAAAGATACTCTTGATGGCATTCCTATCAACTCTGTAAGTAAAGACCTTCTACATAAAACATATCTTTTTAAATATAAAAATGGCAATTTTATTAAGGTAAAACAATGAAATTACAAAAACTAATAAACTATTTAAATAGCATTACTTTTGAATTAAAAACAAAATTTTTAATTTTTATTATATCTGCAGGTATGTTTATGATTATGATTTTATCTCTTATTTCAACATTTTCAATCAAATACGATTTTGATAAATTATTTGAAAAAAGAACTACACAATTTGTAAAACTTGAAGATATCAAAGATGCTTATATAGTAAATATTCAAGATACTTTAATAGATATCGAAAATAAAAGTATTACATTTAAAGAATCAAAAGAAGTTATCGTTTTAGCCAAACAACTTATTAGTGCAAATTGGTATGAATATAAAAAAATTACAAATGACAAATCAGAGCCATTTCTTTATGTGAGTGGAATCATAAAAAAGTTTTTTACACCAAATACAGGATATGAAAAAGATCATATATTAAAAATCAATATTGTTAAAAATATTGATAAAAAAATAGTGATCATAGATACAATACTAGCAAACATAAAACACTCTACTCATAAAAAAAACTTTTCTAGACTTTATTTAGAGATAAATGCTATAAATATATATATCACTAGTTTGATTAACTATGATTTATCTTTAGCTATAAATGAAAAAAGAGATACTCAAAATGTTTTTAATATCATAATCATCATCTCTGTAATCTCAATCATACTTGTATTTTTGTTTTCAATAATATTATCAGTTTTATTAATCAATAACTTTAAAGCACTGCATAGTGATTTAGAGTTAAATGTACAAGAGAAAACAAAAGAGTTGAAAAATTTAAATAAATCCTTAGAAAAGCGTATTGTACAAGTTGTCAAAAACAACAGAAAAAAAGATATCATAATGTTTCAACAAGCGAGGTTTGCTAGTTTAGGAGAGATGTTAAATAATATCGCTCATCAATGGAGACAACCGCTAGGTTCTCTATCCATGATAGTTCAGAGTTTTCAAACTAAAAATTACTTAGGTAAGTTAACAGATGAGTATATCAATGAAAAAACAGAAGATGCCCTACTTTTAGCAAACAATATGTCAAATACTTTAGATGATTTTAAAAACTTTTTCTTACCAGATAAAAAGAAAGAAGACTTTACTATTATTGATTGTATGAAGCACTCATTTGAGTTATCAAAATATATTTTAGAAAAAGAGAAAATAAAGTTTGAAATTTTATGCAAAAAAGATATAAAAACTCATAATTTCTACAACGAATTATCACATGTATTTTTAAATCTTATTACAAATTCTAAAGATGCTTTATGTGCAAATGTGCCTAAAGATGATAGAATTATAAAAGTAATTATAAGAGAATATAAACAAGATATTCATATAAATTTTATTGATAACGGTGGTGGAATACCTTTGGCAATTGCTCCTAAGATTTTTGAACCGTATTATACTACAAAGTATAAAAGTGCAGGAACGGGAATAGGACTGTATATGTCAAAACAAATTGTTGAAAAACATATGGATGGTTCTATTACTCAAAAAAATATTACACATAAAATTGATAATGATAAAAAATATTCTTGTAGTTTATTTACAATAAAAATTCCAACAAACAATATAAAGGTGATAGATGCAAGCTAAAGATCTGAATATATTAAATCAATTTAATATATTATATTTAGAAGATGATACTGAATTATTAAGACATACTACTGATATTTTAGAAGATTTCGTAAACAATATATATCCAGTAAAAACTTCAAAAGAAGCTTTGGATATTTTGCTCAATAAAAAAGTTGATGTAATCATCTCAGATATTTTACTTGAGGGTGAAAATGGAATTGACTTCTTAAAATATATCAAAGAGGAAAAAGAGATAAATATACCTACAATTTTAACAACAGCTCACACAGATACAAAATATCTTTTAGAGGCTATTAAATTAAAAGTTGAAAACTATATAATCAAACCTATAAAAATAAAAGAGTTATTAGATACTTTATATGATGTATTATTACCAGTAGTTCAGCAAAAAGAGATCAAGAAAAATGAAAATATCATTAAAACCATATCTCATGTAACAGACAGTAAACAAGTAGAAATAATTAAACTCATCATAAATAATCTTGATAATGAAAATATCTATGAAGGTTCATATACCGATATAATGAGTAAAGTTAGTATCTCAAAACCTACACTTATCAAACTTTTTAAAGAGTTAGCAACAAAAGAAATTCTCGTAAAAACACAACATAAAACATATAGATTTAACGAAAAAGCGTTAAGTTCGATATAAACAGATATAATCACACATACATATAAGGAAACAATTTGAAATTTGACATCAGTAAAATCGCCAACGCAACACTATACATGCTAGAAAATAAAGTAGTTAATCTAAATGACAAAAAGCTAGAAGCTTTATTGTTTATGATAGATTACACACACCAAAAAAAGCATGATGAAAAAATATTCGGTGATGAATATATAAAAGCAAAAAGAGCACCAGAACCTAAAATCATGGGTGATATCTTTGGTATCATCGCAAATGATATTGACTTAGATGAAGATGATGAAAGAATGTATATCATCACTGAATTTCTAGAATTCTTAGATATCGAAATTTTAGAAAAAGAAAAGTTCATTGAACTAGGTTTTGTAAAAATGGAAGAGGAATATGACAAGTCATTATTCACAAAAAAAGAGAGAAACACAATTGAAGCTGTTGTAGAAAAATATGCAAAAGAAACACCAAGACAAATGTCTAATGCAACTTTCTCAATTGAAAAAGTAAGAACGACACCACTTGGTGAAATAATTATTTAAGTGAACATCCACAAGAAGATGTAGGTTTATCTACTTTAAGATAATCCCTACTCTTTTTTGAGATGATATCAATTGCTATATTTAAAAAAGCAGTCACAAGCAAAAGTAAAAACATTTTATCTAGTCTAAAATCTTCAATAGCAGAATCTATAAAAAATCCTAAAGTAGCAACTCCTAAAATACCCAAAATTGCACTTTCTCTCATAATTATCTCCCATCTATAAAATAAAAAGGCTAACATTTGAG
>Ga0105356_10001543_pt1 | contig 22878 bp, 22 predicted proteins | sample GOMGulsemesocosm_3_FD_83502 | JGI IMG/M metagenome (GOLD analysis project Ga0105356, IMG submission 83502) | Methane-oxidizing microbial communities from mesocosms in the Gulf of Mexico - GOM9D Gulf of Mexico | ecosystem: Environmental > Aquatic > Marine > Cold seeps | place: Gulf of Mexico... | reverse complement strand
GTTAGCCGTTGTTGTAGACGCATATTTTCTTTATTAACAAAAAAGAAAACTGGCGCGGGGTAGTGCAGCATTAAGTGTTTTTCAACAGCTAATGTATTATCACCCGCTATCTCTGGCCAAGGCTCATGTAGCGCCCTTGGAAAATAATCAAAGCGTTGTTTCTTCAGCATTTCAATGAGAAAGTTATCGTGACCTTGAATAACATTAAAGCCATTAGCGAGTAATATTTCGGTATCAGGCCAGTTATATCCTTGACCTAAGTGGAGGCTTTGCAAGGCTGTTAATGTTATGTTTTTATTAAAAAGGTGCTGCTTTTCTTTACCAATAATAAAAATTCGATAACCCATTAGGCCCTTAAGTATCGGAAAGTAGATGGCTTGCAGTTCTTGCTCTAATTGTTGAGAGGTCATCCGCCATGTTAAGTCAATGTATTCGTTGCGCTGTAACATGACAGAGGTTCTAGCTTGTGCCATCTCAATAGTAACTGGCTGTAATTGGTAATCACCATACTGGTCTTTGCTCGCTTCAAGGGTGAGCTTTAATAAATCTATGAAATAACTTTGCTTAGGATCGGGGAAGTCTTTTGAATCGATATAACGAACTTGTTCAATTTCATTTGCATGAGTAATGGTACTTATAAGCATTATTACTAAGACAGCGCGAGCAAAAAAGTACAAATTCATTATTCCTTAATAAAATCTCTAATTATGATAAATGAAATATCAATTCGTAAAGTATAGAGCAAACAGCACACGATTTATTGATATATTTTTTCTGCCCAGCGAGCTAACCCCGCAGTAACACTACCAAAATGATCACCAACAACAACAGGTATACCTGGCATTTGTTGTTGCAAAAATTCACTCAATACAGGTGATTTTGCCGTGCCGCCAGTTACAAAAATAACTTCAGGTTGACATTGTGCCTCTGCAACAGCATTTTTCATCAACTGTGCAATTTGCTCTAGTGTGCGCATATTTGCTTGTTTTAAAGTATTACGAGAAACGGTTACCGCTAAGTCATCATGAATATCATCAAGCGCTATGACTTGTTCATCATGAGTTGATAGGCCTATTTTAGCCTGTTCGGCACAGTTAACCAGTTGATAACTTAGTTTATGATCGTGAACCGTTATCAAGCGCGAAACAAGTTCAGTCTCTTTGGCATCACGACTTAATAGATCTAGGTCTCGGCGATTCTTAGCACTATAGAACTCAGTTTGCTCGTTAATATTATTAATTGCTAATGCTTGCCTAAAACTTGCGGTCGGCATAGGTTTGCCTGTTTTTAATAGGCTATTCATACCTAAGCTTGGCATAATACCTTGCAAGGCCAACTGAATATCGAAGTCGTTCCCTGCTACACGTACACCGGTATGAGCTAGCAAATGATCGTTGCGGTTATCGCTATTACTATAATTTGGACTCATTAAAAGCATAGAGCAATCACTGGTACCGCCGCCAATATCGACCACAAGTACACGAGTTTCTTTGGTTAATGAAGCTTCAAATTCAAATCCTGCAGCGACCGGCTCATATTGAAATTCAACATCTTTAAAGCCAACACGTTTTGCTGCATTGGTTAAAACAGCGATCGCTTGTCGGTTGCTTTCTTCACCATGCAAACCCTGAAAATTAATAGGGCGGCCTATTACGGTTTGACTGACTTCTCTTTGTAGGCTTTGTTCGGTCAGCTTTTTTACATTACTCATCATGCAAGCAACGATATCTTCAAAAAATTGAATTTGTGTTGCAGCTAAGCCACTAGCACCGAGGAAAGACTTAGGAGACTTGATGTAATAGCCTTCTTCAGGGTCTTCAAGGTACTGCTCTAAGGCTGTCTTACCAAAAAGTAATTCACTAGAAATGCCATCAAATTTTAGCTCGCGTAGCGCAGCTTGGCCTTTTTGTAGCTGATGTTTACGATCAACAAGATATTTTTCTTGCTGATTTTCAGGTAGTTGTTGAACAAGCCAATTAGCAATAACATCGCGACTAGGTGCGTATAGATTTGAGGCAATAAATGATTCATTACCTAATAATGGCGTAATTTTCGGTTGACCATTTTCCATGGTGGCGACACCACAGTTAGATGTGCCGTAATCGAAACCTATCATTTTTATACCTGCAAAAGGGCCTATGAATGCCGAGAAGAAAAAGGTCGCGTAGCATACTCAGTTAATCAGTGATTCACAAGTAGTTGTCAGTTAAAATAGCAAAAAAACAACTGCAGCAATAGACAATGAAATTAAGTAAAACAAATCAAAAGATTGATAACAATGTTTGTAAAGCATTAACCATTGCCTGTGAGTCTTCTTTACATGAGATAGCGGGGTTTGTTTGGCTAACTCATAGAGTAAATTATACGAACTTTCCTGCGACTTTAGTCATCACCTGTGTGTTTAATACTGATGAAGAAGTTGAAATGATGAAAGTACAGCAACAAGATGAGCTATTGCGTATGACTATTCAAAAACAGTTATTAAAAATTGGTGTGGTAGTTAAAAACATCAATCAATGTGTTCGTTTTGATAGTGAAGAAGCATGCGAGCGTCAACATCAGGGAGAATGGGCGGATCGCTTGGCACTAGGTGTGGTAAAGCAAAAGGCTAACGCTCGTCGTAGACATTAAACCAGTCTTTCATTGGCACTCTATAATAATTTAATGGTTATCAAAGCATTTAGGGACAGCTACTACCGTGTAGGTTGTCCCAGGAAATTCTAGCTAACTTCGCACTTGCCCATCACCAAAGACGACAAACTTCTCTGTAGTTAATGCTTCTAGCCCCATTGGGCCATAAGCATGCAGCTTACTGGTTGATATACCTATTTCTGAGCCTAAACCTAATTGGTTACCGTCTGAGAAACGTGATGAGGCATTAACCATTACTACCGAAGAGTTTATTTTACGGATAAAGGCTTGGCTACGCGAAATATCTTGGCTGACAATAACTTCGGTATGATCTGAGGTAAATTCATTGATATGCTCAATAGCCTCATCAAAATTATCTACTACTTTAACGGCAATTTCTTGCGCCAAGTACTCCGCTTGATAATCCGCATATGTGGCTAATTCTGCCTGAGAAAAGTGAGCAATACTCTGTTCACAAGCATGAATTGTCACTTGTGCAGCATCTGCAAGTGCTTTTGCTGCTAGTGGTAAAAATTTTGCACTGATATCATCATGTACTAATACCGTTTCAAAGGCATTACAGGCACTAGGCTTCTGGGTTTTACCATTTACTAGAATATTGACCGCCTTGTTTAAATCAGCGTACTTATCGATATACAAATGACAAACACCTTTGTAATGCTGAATGACTGGAATGCGGCTATTTTCGCTAACATAGCGAATTAGCCCTTCGCCACCACGTGGGATCACTAAGTCAATGGTATCGCTTTGTTTTAGTAGTTCTTCAATAACAGTACGGCTAGTATCAGGAATAACACTGACAATACTCTCATCAATATCATGTTCTGTTAATACCCGATGAAGGCAGTCGGCAATAGCTAGGTTTGAATGAATAGCTTCGGAGCCACCACGTAAAATTACCGCATTACCTGATTTAATACATAATGCTGCTGCTTCAGCGGTAACATTTGGTCGTGCTTCATAAATCATGGCTATGACACCAAGTGGAATACGCATTTTACCCACTTGGATGCCGTTGGGGCGTAAGGAAAGTTTATCAACATCACCGACAGGATCGGTTAAAGCCACTATTTCACGGATAGCAGAACTAATATCTTTAATTGCGTTCTCGGTCAGCAGTAATCTATCAAGCATGGCTTGCGATAAGCCTTTCTCGCGACCAGCGGCAATATCTTTACTATTTTCGTTAATAATAATATCGCTATTTTCTTCAATAGCATTCGCAATGGCGTTTAATAGGGCGTTTTTTTCACCGCTGTTAAGTTGTGCAGCAACTCGGCTGGCCTTTTTGGCATTAATTGCCATTGTGGCGATATTAAAATCTGTCATCTTACTACTCTTTTCGAAAATTGTTTAAGTTACTATAGGAGGAACTTGGCTTATAGACTAATTTAACGCTGGTTAGGGACTATTTAAAGATAACCATTTCATCTCGGTGAACAACCACATCACCTTTTTCATGTCCTAATACTTGAGTAATTTCATTACTATGCTTACCCATAATTCGTTTTAAATCTTGATGACTATATAAGCAAATGCCTTTAGCAATTACGGTATTACTTTGAGCATCAATAAGCTCTATTGCATCACCCGCTTTAAACTTGTTCATAATTGATTTTATACCGGAAGGTAATAATGAAGCGCCCTTGTTTACCACAGCATTAACTGCACCAGGGTCCAATACTATCTTACCTCGGCTTTTTAATGTGTGTTTTAACCAGTGTTTTTTAGCAGTAATAGTCTCTTTAACGGCGGAAAAACGAGTTCCTGGATTAATATGTGCCAATAGAGAGCTGAAAACTTCACTTTTGGTACCATTGATAATATAGGTATTAATGCCGTGTTCAACGGCTTTCTCCGCGGCTTGAATTTTGGTTTTCATGCCCCCTGTCGCTAAATGATTGCGACTCGTGCCTGCCATGGCGTAGATATCATCAGTTATTTCATCAATATTGGGGATTAATACAGCATCGTCATTTACTTTTGGATCCTTGGTAAATACACCATCGATATCACTTAAAATAAATAAGCTATCGGCATCACAAACTTGGGCTACTAAAGCGGCTAGATTATCATTATCCCCAATAGTCAGATCTTTGGTGGTGACGGTATCATTTTCATTAACGATTGGGATAATACCATTAGCTAATTGAATCTTTATGGTTTCTTGAATGCTGATAAAACGTTGTCTGTCAGCTAAATCGTCTTGGGTAATTAATATTTGACTACAAGGGCTATCAAAAAAGCGTTGCCAATTGGCCATCATTTGCATTTGACCGACACTGGCCATGGCTTTTTTTGTGCTTACGGAGAGCTTTGGAGAACCATGTTGAATGAGTGTGCGTCCAGCAGCGACACCGCCTGAGGAAACTAAGATTATTTCTTTGCCTTGCTGTTGGCATTTAGTAATAAATTGTGCAATTGCTAAGGTATATTGGCCACTACAACCATCGCGAGTTGGTGCCACTAAAGCACTACCTACTTTGATTACAGCTCTGTTGAAGTTCATTTTTTCTCCTTTCTGATACTGATTTCAGTATGCAAGAAACTGAGTGCAATCTCAATTAATAAAGATAATTATTCTGAATAACTTAGAGTCAAAAGTATGTTTTCATTCGCTTAATAAAGTATGTGTAGGCAAAGCCCTGTTTTATCCCCTTATTTTAATAAAATGAGCCATAATTGTCGGCGATAAAAAAAAAACGATCACTTTTCATGCGTACTATTTTTCCACTAAGATCGTTATATTGATATGAATTGCTTTAGGAGGAGAGTAATAAAAAAATATAATTATCACTTAAATCATGATTAAATAACGCTATCCGAGTCACTTCTCTATTATCAATAGTTATTATCAAGTTATGCTAAATTTTTTACCTGCTAAATTGATTGGTTTTATATCCTTCTCGCTTTATATCCTTAATACGATGTTTTGGCTTATACCTATATTAGTGTTCTCCCTATTTAAAGCTTTAATTCCACTGAACTTATCTAAGAAAATATTTAGTTATTTACTCGATTTAATGGCAAGTAATTGGGTTGCCACTAATAGTCTGATTCAAAAACTATTTACTAACACGAATATTATTGTCACAGGGTTAGAAGAGCTTAAAATAGATGACTGGTATTTGGTGTTAGCAAACCACCAAAGCTGGGTTGATATTGTGGTATTACAACGTGCTTTGCACGGCAACATTCCTTTTTTAAAGTTTTTCCTGAAAAAAGAGCTTATCTATGTACCTCTTTTAGGTTTAGCTTGGTGGGCGCTCGATTTTCCTTTTATGAAGCGTTATAGCCAGGCATTTCTTAAGAAAAACCCTCATCTACGCGGAAAAGATTTAGAAACGACTAAAAAAGCCTGTGCTAAATTTAAGCATAAGCCAGTTAGTGTGATGAACTTTATTGAAGGTACGCGCTTTACCGAGAAAAAACATCAGAAACAAAACTCTCCTTTCCAGCATTTATTAAAACCTAAATCTGGTGGTATTTCATTTGTTTTAGATGCTATGGGTGAACATTTAACTAAGATTGTTGATGTTACCATTTATTATCCAGAGGGCATTCCTAACTTTAGTGATTTTGTTTACGGGCAAGTAGATAATGTGCATATTGAAGTGCATACCATGGATATTGCTGAAGAATTAGGGCATATTAATTTTTCTGATCGCAATGATAGAATCGTTTTTCAAAAGTGGCTAACGAAATTTTGGCATGAAAAAGATGCCCGCCTCGAAAAAATGAAACAGAATAGCCAGGTATGAGTGAAAGCTTAAAAAACACATCAAATACAAGGCAAATACACCACTGAGCATATTATAAGGGAAGTGTATGAATGAGCTAATAAGTCTTTGGTTAAGCGAGCAGGGCGTTAGCTCCCAGTATCTTGCTAGTAGTTCTGTTGCGGTAGGCATTGGCCTCATCTTACTGATTGCGTGTGTTAGCTTTTATCTGGCTAAGCACCAAATTTTAACCCTGGTACATAAACTAATAATTAACAGCAAAAATACCTGGGATGACGCACTGATTGAGCACAATGTGCTTACTCGGATGACCTTACTCTTGCCGTTAGTATTGATCCTCTTTTTAACGCCTCTCATTTTAGAGAGCACTAGCTCAGCGAGTTCAGTGCTTATTTTATTAAGTAAAATCTTACTTACGTTTCAGATATCTCGCAGCATCAGCGCTGTTTTGAATGTCAGTAGAAGCATATATCGTGAAAGTGCAAAACAACGTTTTGTACCGTTAAATGCCATCATCCAAATAATTAAATTAGTACTGTATTTAGTAACGAGCATCGTTATTATTTCACTGATTATCGATCGTTCACCCGTTTATTTACTCAGCGGTTTAGGTGCCTTAACTGCTGTTTTATTGTTAGTTTTTCAAGATACTATTAAAGGTTTAGTTGCGAGTATTCAAATCTCTGCTAACCGAATGGTAGTGGCTGGTGATTGGATTGAACTGCCAAAATATGGTGCTGATGGCGATGTTATTGAAATTGGGTTAAATACCGTAAAAATTGAAAATTTTGATAAAACTATTACCACAGTGCCTACTTATGCTTTAATCGACGACTCGTTCAAAAACTGGCGAAACATGTATCACACAGGTGCACGTCGAATTAAGCGCACTATTATAATTGATATTGGCAGTATTGATTTTTACAGCTCAGAAAAAATAAGTCAGCTCACTGATGCGCATTTATTACAAAATTACCTTACTGACAAAAAGCAAGAGCTTGGGCTAGATCAGCAGATTGAGAGCAATGAAGAAAATTCACAATCACTAGCCGCGATGAACAGTCGACAATTGACCAATATCGGAACTTTTCGCGCTTATATCACTCAATACTTACAACAAAATAGCTTTGTTCGTGATGATCTAACTTGTATGGTAAGACAGCTTACCGCGACACAAACAGGTTTGCCGCTGGAAGTTTACTGTTTTGCTAATACCACCAATTGGGTAGAGTATGAAGCGATTCAAGCTGATATTTTTGATCATCTTTTTGCTATAGCACCACAGTTTGGTTTACGTATATTTCAACATCCTAGCGGTCATGATTGGCAAAAAAACACCTAATATAATAATAAGAAAGGTTAAGATAATGAAATCAATTGATGAGCAATTAGCACGATATAAAAGTGTGCACTTAAATAAGAAAAATATTCAAACACACTTTATAGGTGTTCCCTTAATAGTATTTGCCGTAACTTTGATGCTAAGTACCATATCATTTGAGCTAGCGATGGATGACTTTATTGGGACAGCGCTCACTGTGAACTTTACTTTAGCGATGATTATTTTTGCTGGTGTGGCACTTTATTACTTGGTATTACATCGCCTACTCGCTTTAGGCATGTTGATCTACATTTTAGTGAACCTGTTTGCAGCACAGTTATTGAGTGATACTGACGGGGTGCTTTATATCGGTATTGGCTTATTTGTTATTGGTTGGGCTATTCAATTTTTAGGTCATCATTATGAGAAAGCAAAACCGGCTTTTGTTGATGATTTAAGCCAGTTTCTGATAGGGCCGTTATTTTTAATGGCTGAAGTATATTTTATGCTGGGATTAGAGCCTGCACTCAAAGATCGTATCACTCCGATAGCAATAGAAAAACGCCGAGCATTAGAAGCTAAAAAGCGCGATTCATAATTACGAGGCTACCCTTGGGTAGCCTCTGGTAGTGATTGGTTTCTGATGAGAACTTAAATTATGTAAGCATTGTTAGCTTTGCTTACCTTAGTTCAAGCTACCTTTGTCTAATGACACCTTCTTGCATGGTGGAAGCAACTAACTGTCCTTGATAGTTATGTAGCTGTATATCTGTCCTCTAACTAGTCTCATAACAGAGGTATAGCTAAGTACAGCCTACCTTTGTCTAATGACACCCTCTTGCATTGTTGAAGCGACTAATTGTCCTTGGCGGTTGTATATTTGTCCTCGCACCAAACCTCTACCATTACTCGCTGAAGGGCTATCCATACAATAAAGTAACCAGTCATCGAAGCGGAAAGGGCGATGAAACCACATAGCATGGTCTATGGTCGCTATTTGAAAGTTTGGCTGCCAATGGCTAGCACCATGAGGTAATAGTGCGGTTGGCAAAAAGTGAAAGTCTGAAGTGTACGCCAGCATATAGGTATGAATGCCCAAATCATCAGGTAATTCACCATTGGCTTTAATCCACATTTGGCTTGCTGAATTAGTTGGTGTCGGTTTTAACCAGTTATATTGCTGGACTGGGCGAATATCTATTGGTTTTTCAGATAAGAATTTTTCACGCAGTGCTTCAGGCAAATGCTGTTGATTGGCTTTAATATAGTCGGTATATGATGGCAGTTCTTCAGGTGCTACTACATCCGGCATAGTATCTTGATGGTCAAAGCCTTGCTCAGTATGTTGAAAAGAGGCTGTCATATAAAAAATAGCCTTGCCGTTTTGGACTGCTTGTACTCGACGAGTGCTAAAACTAGCACCATCTCTAATTACTTCGACCTCATAAACAACGGGTAAACTGGCATCACCTGCGCGTAAAAAATAGGAGTGCAGTGAATGCACAAAGCGGTCCTCGGCAATAGTCTCTTGAGCGGCTGAGAGGGCTTGGCCCATAACTTGGCCGCCAAAGAGTGCTCTATAGCCTAAATCTTGACTTTGACCTCGATAAATTCCCTGCTCAATCACTTCTAACTTTAATAACGCTGATAATTCATCCAAAACCTGAGTCATATTTTTACCTTATATTTCAAAGACTATTTGTCTACACGCCAATTAATTCATGGTTGCTAGTGTAATCGCTATTGATGTCGCATGCAAAGTAGGTTAAGTTTTGTGCAGAAAAATGATATCAATAATAAAAATAATTTAAACAAATCATATTTTGATGGGGTTGGGGGAAGTTATGGCTGTAGCAATGCTAAGAGAAGAATTATTAGAGCGGAGACAAGAAACGTCGGAGCATACTGATGAACTCTGGGAAAATCTAACATTGGCGCAAAAATTTGCTGCTAGCAGCTTAACGCAATTTGGCTATAAGCTTAACTTTATTCGAGACTATCACCATACACGTGTGGCAATTCTTACGTGTAATGAAAATATTGCTACTATCTCAAAAGGTGGAGAAATCAATACCCACCCAAATATTAATATTAGAGCATAAGTACTTTTCATAATAATAAAAAGCGTCGATTGGCGCTTTTTTTGTGTCTTTTTTCTGCTTTTTAAGGTTTTTAAGCTGTGAATAACGTAAAATAGTCCACATTATTATTGGTAAAAGTAACTGTATCTATGTCACGTTCAAAAAAATCTAGAAAACCAGGTGGAGCTCCTACAGCTAAGCCTAAGTTAAGTAAGCAGGAATTAGAAAAAGTTGAAAAGCGTATCCGTAAAACTACGGGTAAGGTAGCGGGTAACCGTCAAAAAGAAGCTTTGCAAGAAAAAAAGGGCAACCATCAACAAGGGGCAAAAAAAGACCCTCGTCTTGGTAATAAAACCCCGATAGCTTTAGGTAAAATTGTTGCCAAAGCGGAAAAGTCTAAACAAGAAAAAGTAAAACAAGATACTTCTAAATCAGCTGCTATTGCAGGAGTTCGCATTGTTGAACCTGAAGTTACTGAATTATCCTCTACCTTACTGTCAGGTATGTCACCAGAGCAGGAATTAGATGCCATAGAGCAAGATGATAGGTTACAAAGCATCTTAGCTAAGGAAGAAGATGATATTGCCTTAACTGAAGAAGAAGTTAATTACTATAATGACATGATGGAACGACATCAGGCATTATCTGCTGAATTAGGTCTTGATGAAGATGAAGACATTAGTGATGAAATTAATGCTAATGACAGTGAAGATGATCTGTGGGATAAGTTAGACAACAATAACCTTTCAGATTTTGAAGATAAAGAGTAACGTTAATGAGTGACCTTTGGCTTTATGCTTTGTTGCTTGGCATTGTTATTGTGCTGGCATTAGCGTTTTATGCGGGTAAGTTATTAAAACAGGTGGCGCAGCAAAAAGAGCAGCAACAGCAGGCTCAATTAGCACAGCAACAAGCTTTAAATAATCACGATAAGAAAGTCTTTGATAGTGTATTGCTGATCACGAGAGCAATGCAGCAAGAGCAGTGTGACTTTGATGAAGGCTGTTGGCGCTTATCAGTACTACTGTCATCGTTAAAAACTGTAACGGGACTACCAGTACAGTTTCCTGCTATTTTTGGCCTTTATGATGAGATTAAAGATTTAGCCATACTTGATGCGCGCAAAGCTTTAGATAAAAAAGAGCGTATGCGAGAAGACTATAAACGTATGACAGTATTATCCGAAATGCACGAGGGAGTAGTTACCGATCTAGGTTCTCTATACCAATTCACTACTGAGCAGTTAGCTCACTTGAACACTTAGCTTTCCAATTTTACAAATATGTCCAAATAGTAGATTTATACCCAACTAATATGAAGTGCATGCTTAGCTCTGATATCCTGAAGCTAGCATCATCAAGTTACTTGGGTATATCTTGCTATTACTATTCTTATTGAGCTTGATCAATACCCACAATAGCCAAAAGGGTATAATGATTGTGTTAACTAAATAATATGGTATGAAAACATGCAAGTAAGTCAATTTTTCGATAACACGCTATTAAATAAATATAACACCAGTGGCCCTAGATACACTTCTTATCCTACGGCGTTAGAGTTTCATGATGATTTTAAGCATGAAGATTTTATTAAAGCGATAGATAACTCGCAAAACCGTGAATTGTCCCTTTACGTTCATATCCCTTTCTGCCACACCTTATGTTATTACTGTGGCTGTAATAAAGTGATTACTCGCCATCGCGACAAAGCCGACACTTACCTTGAATATTTAGCCAAAGAAATTGCACTACAAGCACCTTTATTTAAAGACTATAAAGTTAAACAGTTACACTGGGGTGGTGGTACACCAAGCTTTTTAACTCATCCACAAATAACGCAACTGGTTTCATTACTTAAAGAGAAGTTTGATTTTTCAGATGAACTCGAAATGAGCATTGAAATTGATCCACGTGAAATTGAAATGGACTTAGCTGAACATTTATTTTCACTAGGCTTTAACCGTTTGAGTCTAGGTGTTCAAGATTTAGATTTAAAAGTACAGCAAGCAATTAACCGTGTGCAATCAACCGAATTTATTGGTGACTTTATTGCTCATGCCAAAGAAGTTGGTTTTAAGTCGATTAATATCGATCTTATTTATGGTTTACCTCATCAAACACCAGTGAACTTTGCTAAAACATTAGATAAAGCACATGAGTGGGATGTTGATCGAATTTCATTATTTAGTTATGCCCACTTACCAAGTCGCTTCGCTGCACAACGTAAATTGCGCGACGAGTGGCTGCCCAATACTCAAGAAAAATTTGCTTTAATGAAACTCGCTGTAGAAACCTTATGTGACTATGGTTATGACTTTATCGGCATGGATCATTTTGCTAAACCTAATGATGAGTTAGCTGTGGCGCAGAGCGATGGCACTTTACATCGTAACTTCCAAGGTTATACCACTAAAGGCGGTTGTGATTTATTAGGTTTAGGTGTGTCATCAATTAGCTCAATTGGTAATAGCTTCAGCCAGAATATCAAAGATCTAAAAGAATATTACCAAGCTATTACTGAAAAGCAGCACGCTCAAGTTAAAGGTGTTAGCCTAACTGACGATGATGTTTTACGTGGTGAAGTGATTCAAGAATTGATGTGTAACTTGTATTTAGATAAGCAAGTGATTAGCGAAAAATACAATATTAATTTTGATGAGTACTTTGTAGATGATTTACCATTACTTGATACATTTATTAATGATGGTTTGGTAGAGAATACTGATAAGTATATTAAAGTTGAACAAAAAGCGCGTTTATTAATTCGTATTATCTGTATGAGTTTTGACGCTTATATGAAGAAGCATATAAATCAACAGCGCTTCTCTAGAGTTATCTAGTTTACTTACTATTCAAGGTCTTAATTTAGCGTCATCTAGTTAGGACAATAATCCCCGAACTGCTTGTCCGGGGATTTATTTTACTATCTATATATCCCCATATTTCTATCGGTAATGGCTTCTCGCCAACCCCCTAACCATTGTGATTTTGCTTCAATATTTTGATATGGGCACTGTTCCTTAGCCTTGCCGCCTAGGCCAGCCTGATAACCATTTGAATGCGCTCTACCTAATTTATCTCTTTTTTGTCTTTTCATTTACTCCACCTCATAAACACCTCGTAATTTTCTTATAAATCAATTGATAAACAATTTATAAACTGGGTTTTCTTATTACTAAATACTACAGAGTGGTCGATTCTGAAACTTTGCATGATTATTAATGGTATGAATTTTCATCAATCGACACGTTATTTAAGTGGATTTTTTGAGGTGATGCAAGGGAAAAAATGTAATTGCAGGGAAGAAGAAAGAAAGTAATTAAATAAAAATTCATAGGCAAATTTTGAACTAAAAATTTGCCTTTTCAAAACAGCTTGTTAGCAATTTACCACAGTGAATCGTTATTACTTGCTGGTTTAAAGTGATTCTTTTTTAGACAAAATTACTATAAAAAGAAGCCAAGCATACAATACTCATCGAACGATACTTTAAAATAAAGAGCTTAATTTTTAACTCCGTAATAAAGGTCGCAACATATCTTCTAAACCATTTAGTTTTACCTCATACATTAAAGCAAGTTGCTGTCCTAATTTCCCTTCAGGAAAACCCTTACTATGGAACCAAACCAAGTAAGGCTCAGGTAGTTGCAATAACTTCCTGCCTGCATATTTCCCAAACGGCATATTCTGGTTTATTGCTTCGATTAATGCTTGTTGATCGTCTAACAAAACGCTTCCTTAAAATAAGTTCTTGTCATATTAGTGACATCTTTAGGTCACAAAACCTTCATTTACAAACATTATACTGCTGTTAAATTAAAAGCGTAAGTAATCACTTTAAAGACGCACTAATCAAAAACATTTAGTACAAAATAACTTTATGTTTGAAAATTCAACAGACTTAAGGGAAAACTATGTCCATTATTAGAAAGCGTAGTGCAGCTCACAAAGCTTACCTGCCAGGGAATGTACGTGATAACCAATACATATTAGCAGAATTTACCTTAACCGATGACTTACTAGAACGTTTATCTGGCAAGTATAGTGAGACCAAGCCGCAACCTTATTATGATTTCTATCAGCAGTTATCCAGTCTGTTTTTTAAGCTTACAGATGAAGTTGAACTCGATAATTGCCAGTTTATTGCTAATGATAAATTAGCCCGTGTGCGTTATAGCCAAGAGATGCATCAATGGCAGACCAATCAACAAATTCTATTTTATTACAACCCCGAAAAACATCAGCTTAAAAAAACATTTTTTGATGGTAATAAACGTGCAAAGAAAATATGTTTGCTTTTTCTCGCTACAGGTAATGATATTCGAATTAATGCCGCTAGTTTTCACCAACGGGTAAGGCAAGTGGTCGAGCAGTTCTGCAAAGATATATCAATGGATAAAAGTGAAATGCGACTTAGAGATCATCAGCATCTTACTTATGATTTATTTGCTAAACATAAAGGCTGTAGCACTACACAAGTTCATAAATTACGAGAAATAAAAAAACGTTATTTTAGTCAAGAAGTGGTATTGCCAACCTACCATAGTGCGATGAGTTATGCGGTTGTAAGCTTAAATATAAGTAATGAGCTGCTAAAACAAGTTGAGATTGATAGTCATTCGAAAGACCCTTATAACCCTCTTTATACTTACTTAACGGATGTATTTTCAAGGGCAGCAAAGCGCTATAATTTAAATAATGGCGCGTTAGTAGCAAATGGCTTAGTACCAATTGTTAGGTACAGTATTCATGAAATCGTTTCACGTGTAGGTGAATTGCAAATGTTGGGTTATAACCCAGAGCAAAGCCCTTGCGGTATTGTTAGCAAATGGAATGCCAGTGAGCTGACGGACAATATTCAGTTAGTCTTCGTTGCAACACCTGAAGATCATTGTGAGCACGGCTTTGGTCGCTTTTTGAATCAAATCGAGCAAGCAATTGAGTTAATGGCTATTGAATTAGAAATAGCATCAAATAAAGAAGAAATGATGGTTAGATTTCATCAACACATTGCCTATAACTTTTAGGAAATCGTTTCATTATAACTGGGTTGTTCAAGCTGATTGAGGGCGCTTCTGTAATTTTCGTTGTAGCGTCCTTCTATGCATCGAAAGTTGTCTAGCTGTTGCTGAAATATTACCTTGGTTGGCTTTTAATACCTGCTGGATATGTTGCCACTCAACTTGCTCAGCCGATAAAATTTCCTCGTTATGATTATCAAGCTCAATATTGTCGGCACTACTGTCTTTTAGTGTGGCAAGTAAGGTTTGGCTGTCTACTGGTTTAGATAAATAGTCGTCAGCCCCTAATTTTATCGCCTCAACAGCGGTGGCAATACTGGCAAAACCCGTGAGTAATATTATGCGGCTATTAGGGCGTAATTTTCGTAATGGTGTAATGATGGATAAGGTGTTCTCTTGAGCCAGTTTCATATCAAGCAAAATGAAATCTGGTAGGTGTCTATGACAAGCTAGCAGGGCATCATTGTTATTATCAACCTGCACGCAATCAAACCCATGCTTAGTTAAACGCCTATTGAGAGTATTGGCAAAAATTAGATCGTCTTCAACAATTAATAATTTTGGCATTAATGAGTTAGACATAACTACTTCCTTATATTCTTTGTTCTGTAGTTTAAAGAGCTTCTGCTGGTTGTGATGAAATTGGTAAACTTAGCGTGACTAGCGCACCGCCATCTTGATGGTTAGTTAAGGCAAGCTTACCACCGAGCCTTTCTAGACTTGCATGGCTCAAGAATACAGCCATACCAAATCCTTGATTACTGTTAACAGGTTTTACACCTAATTCATTCAATTTTTTTAAGGTGAAGCCCTTACCATAATCGCGAATAGTAAATTGCCAGTTGTCATTAATTACTTGGCTGGTTAAGCTCAGTGATTGGCTTTCATTAGCTTTAGTTGCTCTGATAGCGTTATTAATTAAGTTGAGAATGGCGGGTAATAATGCCGCATCTGCCATTACAGAAATATCCTTTTCAGTTATGAGGCTGGTATTTTTCTGTAGCTCTAATGATATCTCGGGGTTGTTAACTTGTACATTGTCAGTGATTTCGTCGAATAATTGCTGACAATTAACTGCTTTAATTACCTGCTCTTTTATATCAAAAACCATTGCACGAAACTCAGATAGGCTGTCTCTACAACGGGTAAGCTGGCTTTGCATATCAATGACAATGTCATTATCAGGAAAGTCCTCACTTAGTTCATCTGCAAGTAGCTGTACTGTTGCTATGGGGGTTGCTAATTGGTGAGTAACTTGCGCTGAAGCGACTCCTAGAGAGGTCACTTGTTCTTGTTTTAATAGATTTTCTCGGTAGGCCGCAATGGCAAGTTCTTGCTGGTTAATGCTGCGCGCCATTTTTCCGACCACAATAGCAACGACCAGTGCAGAAAATAAAAAATTAATACCCATGCCAATAAAGTGTCCTTGCATATTGCCATGCATGACACTCATAGGTAATGACCATAATAAGATGCTATAGGAAATGATAGCCAGGGAAGCCACAATGGTAAGTAATATAGGTGTTAATGTAACAGCTGCAATTGCTATAGGAATAAGTAGTAAAGAAACAAAGGCATTGGTTGCACCACCACTAAAAAAGAGTAGCAAAGATAAAAAGATAATATCAGCACATATTTGCACTAAGGTTACTTTCTGACTTGCCTTACTTTCGTTTAAATGATTGTGACGGTAATAAAGGTAGCTGCCAAAAGTGAATAATATTTCTAAGCTAATAACACTGACAAGTGGAGCCCAGGGAAGTTGGTACTCTAGGCCAATATTAACAAAGAGTATTAATAATATTTGAATGGCAATTGCAACACAGCGCAGGGCTATAATAACCTGTATTTGACTTGTTCTTTTGAAAAAATGTGGCATAGTTTTCTACTGGATAAATTTTAGTATAATAACGATATGAACGTAGATAAAGATAACATCTTAGCTTAGTTATGAACAAGAAAGGCTGAGATGAATCATCAAAAGAGCAATGAATCAGGATGACATTAAATGACAGAACAAGTTAACGAACAATCAGAACAAATAGCAACTTTGGCTGGAGGTTGTTTCTGGTGTATTGAAAGTGCTTTCAACAGCGTGAAAGGAATTGTTGCCGCAACATCTGGCTATATGGGCGGTCAAAGTGAAAATGCTACTTATAAACAAGTTTGTGCTGGTGATACAGGGCATGCTGAAGTGGTGCAGTTATGCTTTGATAGTCAAATTATCAGTTATAAAGAAATCTTAGAAATATTTTTTAGTTTGCATAATCCCACGCAGTTAAACCGTCAAGGCAATGATGTTGGAACACAATATCGTTCAGAAATTTTTTTCCATGACAGTGATCAGCAAGATATTGCTGGGAAAATGATTGCAGAGATAAACGAAGCGCAATTATTTGAAGAGCAAGTTGTTACCCAAGTTAGCCCAGCGGTAACTTTTTATTCAGGTGAAGATTATCATCAAGAATACTTTAAGAATAACCCTGAAAATCAATACTGTCAGGCTGTAGTATCACCTAAACTTGCTAAATTTCGAGCTACCTTTGTTGCTAAGTTGAAATAAGCAGCGAGTTTTTCAGCGTAATATCTTCTACCGAAGAGAATTAACTCCACTATATTTAGATAAGGGACTAATTTCTTTTCGGTGGTGTAGTGATGAAAAAGAAAAAACTTATACTGTCTGCTGTTACTATTCTGGCTATTCTCTTTTGGCTTTATCCTACTGAACATCCCTATAAATTCCGACAAGTCAAACGATTAGCTGTTGCAGAAGATAATTATTTACTGCCTATTTCTCCACATATTAGCCAAGTTAACCGGCCTAAAGAAACGTTCCAATTTCCAATAAAGCTAGGTGAAGTGGGGCCAAGTAATTCACTGTATTCAGGACCCAAGCAGTACCCCTTTTATTGTATGACCATTGACTCTCATATCGGCCAGCCTTTAGTCGATAACCAAGAAGGTTTTGGTGTACCTGTCTATGGAAATTTAATGCAACGTAGTAATATTCTTGGCTACTCAAAAGATTGTCTATTCAAAACACACCTACAATTTTTTTATCTAAATCAGGATAACAAATTAGCCAAGCTGAAAACTGAGCAATTTAGTCATTTAGATTCTTTAAGAGATGCAAAACAACCATTGGAGTTATACCGTGCTGAGCAAGGTAGTATAAATCGCTTTATATATACTATTGCGATGGCAATAAAGCCTGAAGAGTTAGGCACACGTACTGAGAGTACTTTGTGGAATAAAAAACTGATTTATCAATTTAATGGTGGATCAGGAATAGGCTTTAGGCAGGGAAGACAAAAGGCGACAAGAACTATAGCTCGTCGCTTAAAAGAAGCACAAAATGGTTATGCCATTATAAGTTCAAGTGGTAATAGAACTAGTTACACTTATAACATGTTATTGGCGGAAGATACTGCAAGACGGGTAAAACGCCATTTTATTAGCTTATTTGGTGAGCCACTATATACGGTTGGCATTGGCGGCTCAGGTGGTGGTCTAGCGCAATATCTAATTGGCCAAAACAGTACAGGTATTCTTGATGGCTTAATTCCACAATATTCTTACCCCGATATGTTAAGCCAAACCATATATACATTAGATTGTGACCTATTTAATAATTACTTTACTTTCCGAGCAAGAGATAACAGTCGTTGGAATCAATGGGACCAAAGGCAATTACTTGAGGGCATGAATAGTTTACAAGACTTCCCACAAAAAATAGCATTTTTACAGCCTGTAGCACAATTAATGGCGGGCATGGTGCCGAGTTTTCCAGAGGGGAATAGTGAATGTATTAATGGCTATTTCGGCTTATCTACTTTTATTCATAATCCAAGGCAGGGTTTCTTGCGTCATTTTTATAGTGAAGATGTGGTTGAGAAAACTAACTGGAATTATTGGGAGGATATGGCTTGGTTATTTCGCCGAGATGAACACGGATTAGTAAAAAGTACTTGGGATAATGAAGGTGTGCAATATGGCTTGCACGCATTAAAACAAAAGCAGATAACACTAAGTGAGTTTATTCATATCAATAAAAACATTGGCAGCTGGAAAGAACAACGCCATATGAAAGCTGAAACAATTATTACGCCGTTTGGTCGTAAAATGCCATTTTGGCTGTCTTTGTGGGGTAGTGATAATATTACTGAAGTAAATGACAATCAGGCGGCACCAAGGCGTAGTGCGTCAATTGAAGCAATTGAAGCTGCCTACCGTGGTGGACAAGTTTTTATTGGTAAGCTTGATCTACCCATTATAGATGTTCGTCACTATTTAGAAGAAAAGCTCGATATGCACCATATGTCAGCCTCTTTTAGTTCTCGCTTACGCTTAGAAGAAGCAAATGGTCATTATGATAACCAAGTAATATGGGTGGCAAAACGTGATTTTGATCCTACCTACCAAGCCTTTACCTTGATGGACTTATGGTTGTTAAAGCGTAAAGAGTTTCCTGAACTTAATGCGGCACAAAGTAAGCCAGCACAATTACAAGATACCTGTTTCGATGACGATGGTGATATTTTAGCGCAAGGAAAGGATGTTTGGCATGGTAGTTGGAATGCTAAACGCAGTAATACAAAAGAGTTACAGCAAGGGGCCTGTGCTAAGCATTATGCTATTTTCTCTAATAGTCGAATTCAGGCAGAGGGACCGTGGCAAGGCAGTGTATTTAAATGTCATAAAATCCCACTCGAGCAAGCAATCAAACAAGGTATGTATGGTGATATAGAGATAGCTGGACAAATCCACTCTTTGCAGAAAATATTTCATCAAGGGGTATGCGACTATGACAGAGGGGATTCTGGCAGGCCTAAAGATATTTAAAGTTAGCTGTTAACTCGAATGATAGGCAATAAAAAAGTGGCATACTAAAGTTGCCACTTTTTTTAATTTCTAAAACCAAATGACTTTAGAAGATCGATCTGAAAGATGAACGACCACTGCGTCTCGATGAACGACGGCTTCTCATGCGACTATGTAGTTCATGACGTTTAGATTCCAACCATTCTTCACGAGTAATGGCTTCATCACCATGTCGGCCTTCTTCACGTTCACGATAAGCACAGAACTCTTCAAAAGCTTCTACATCGTCTTTAAACTCTTCAGCTACCAGCTCAATCATAATGGCATCATCTAAGAAGCCTAGTACAGGGATATGATCAGGCACTAAATCTTCAGGGTCACTAAAGTAAGCTAAAGCACTTAATAGTTCAGTACGTTCTTCGCTTGGTATTTGCCATTCACTATCTTCAATCATGGCAACAAATGTTTCGAGCTTTTGAATACGTTCACGAACAAACTCGGGTACATTGGTTTTGATATCTTGGCTAAGACTCTTAGCGTTAGCTAGTATGTCTTGTTCGCTAAGTTGATCAGCACCGGCTTGCGCCTTGTGCATAACATCACGAAAGTGTTCCAAATCTGATTCTGTTAATTCAAATTTAACTTCAACTGCCATTATAATTCTCCTGATTTTGGCTTTATCTCATAATATAATTACTGCTCAATTATGCTTAAGCATAGTTGACTAACTTTAATAGAGTTAGTTGAATTATATTGATTTGATCTATTTTGTTTTCAATTAATCTACCAGAATAAAGCGCAGACAGCACTTAATAAAATGAAGTTAAGTTAAGTTTTGTATTTAGTTTGTAACTTCTCATTGACATGATGGTATGCTTTTAATGTTTTTTGCTATTTAATTGTATATTTATTATGCCAACTACCGAAATAACCGAAACTGAGTCAACGAGCAAAATAGTTGAAGCAGAACCAACTGCTGACATGGTAACTGCCACTATTTCAGACAGTAAAAGTTGCGAAAACTGTCATCAAGCACTCAGTGGTCCTTATTGTGCCAATTGTGGTCAGGAAGCAGATTCAAAATTAAAATACTTCTGGGTGGTCATTATGCACCTCCTTGATGATATTTTTAGCTTTGATTCACGAGCAAGTAGAACACTCTTTCCCTTAATCACTAAACCCGCATTTTTAACGAATGAATATTTTGCTGGGCGAAGAGTGCATTATGTTCCGCCATTAAGGTTGTACTTATTCATCAGTATTGTTTTTTTTATTACCTTAAAGTTTTTTATTGTGTCTGATGATGGTGGTGGCATAAATATCAATGGCAAACAGGAGATTATTACAGAGGTTAAAAACCATCTTGAGCAATTGAAAACGGAACAAACTAGTCTGCAGAAGCTACCTTCTGAAAGCATTGAGGGTATTGATAAAGCAAATAAGCTTAATGCTGATATAGATAAATTTACTACTTACTTAGCGGATTTAAACCGTGAGTATAGTTCGGGTCAGAACAAACAGATTATTAAGATTACTCGTGAGTTAGTGGAATTGGAGTTTGAAAATGCCGAGGAGACGTTGTCATCAAAAGATCAAGAGCGATTTGAGACCTTATTAGGGAAACGAACCAAAGTACTTAATGGAGACTTAATTTCGGAAGAGCTCACTATCGGAAATAATAAAGATGGCACCATCACTTTTGATTTTTTATCTGATGAGCAAAATCAAAAGCTTACTGAATTTTCAAAAGAGTTAACAGAGAAAGCAGAAAGGGCCTTTAATTCAGATACAGGGCCGCTAATTGAACAGGTGATTGGTAAGTTACCTCAGTTGATGTTTATCTTATTACCGCTATTTGCCGTCTTGCTTAAAATAATGTTCATGTTCTCTAAGCGACTGTATATGGAACATTTAACGGTTGCTTTGCATAGTCACAGTTTTATCTTTATTACCGTGCTGTTGTCTGAGGTGATTGAACTGTTAGGTGGCAGTCTAGTGGCTACACATCCAAGCATAGCTAACTTTGCTGATCAGATTGCTGGCGGTTTATATTTATGGATACCCATTTATTTATTTATCATGCAAAAAAGAGTCTATAAACAAGGATATTTTTTCACCTTAGTGAAGTTTGGTATTATCGGCACTATATATAGCTTAATGATAACGGTTACTGGGGTTATTGCTATGATTTGGGGGATAATGGGAACTTAAGGCTATAAATTAGCTATAAGTTAGCTATAAAAAAAGCGATAGGCACTTTGTGCTTATCGCTTTTTTAGTGTTAGTGCCTGTGGCTATTTAAAGCGCATTGATAAATCAATCGCGTTAACATGCTTAGTAAGTGCGCCGCTTGAGATAAAATCGACACCTGCTTTGGCATATTCTTGTAAAATTTCAATGGTCATATTACCTGAAACTTCTAATTTTGCTTTTCCGCGAGTGGCAGTTACGGCTTGCTCTATCATAGCTGGTGTGAAGTTATCTAGCATAATAATATCTGCACCAGCGGTTAGCGCTTGTTGTAATTCATCAAGTGACTCCACTTCGACTTCAACGGTTTTATCACTGTGATTACTTTTCGCTGTCGCAACAGCTTGGGCAATACCACCACAGGCTGCAATATGGTTTTCTTTTATTAAGAAAGCATCAAACAAACCTATACGGTGATTTACGCCACCACCACAAAGTACCGCATATTTCTGTGCGCTGCGTAAACCGGGTAGGGTTTTACGAGTATCAAGTAATTTGGTATTGCTACCGGCAAGCTCTTTTACATACTGGCTGGTTAGTGTTGCTGTACCAGATAGACTTTGTAAGAAGTTTAATGCTACTCGTTCACCGGTAAGTAAAGTACGTGCATCACCTTCTAATTCAAATAAGGTACTATTAGCTGTAACGGCTTCACCATCATTCACAAACCAAGTAATCTTTGTCGCCTGTGCTGATGTTTTACCCAAAGAGTGATCAAGTTGTTTGAATACTTCATTAACCCAAGCAACACCACAGATAATACAATCTTCACGGGTGATCACTGTAGCAACAGCTTGTTCATTTTCTGGGATCAGCATGGCAGTAATATCATCACTTGCTTGAGGAGCGGCATCATTTACCGCACCTAAATCTTCAGAAAGTGCCCAAGTGATTGTTTTGCTGATATCTTGCTGTAATTTTTCTAATTGTGAAGTAAGCATTACTTTTTCCTATTACAGGGGATCCCGTAAAATTAATTGTTTACCTGTTTGC
>Ga0105356_10001539_pt1 | contig 22918 bp, 17 predicted proteins | sample GOMGulsemesocosm_3_FD_83502 | JGI IMG/M metagenome (GOLD analysis project Ga0105356, IMG submission 83502) | Methane-oxidizing microbial communities from mesocosms in the Gulf of Mexico - GOM9D Gulf of Mexico | ecosystem: Environmental > Aquatic > Marine > Cold seeps | place: Gulf of Mexico... | reverse complement strand
TACTACATATTACCTTGCAATCTACTTCCATTGAATCGGATAAATTTTTTTAATTTTGCCTTTAAGCCTATTCGATCAAATAAGTTCCCAAGTGTTTTTGAGGATATGTTCATCGTATAGTGACTGCGCGCCAAGAACCATGAGCGGACACTTTTCGGGAAGATATAAACATTACCACACGCCAGACTCCCGGTTGAATATAAACGCTTGTGCTCTGACTGCCCTTCGGTAAAGTCAAAATAAGTGAATTTTCCTTCATTGAAAATTTCTTCGAAAGCAAACCAGTGAAGAATAGTGCCAACAGATGACTTAATATATTCAGGGTCGTAGCCTAAATGCTGATACAGCAATATATTATCTGTGATAGGGCAATACATATAAGCTACAGGCTTCTCCCCGACGAATAACAAATAACCTCTTGCCTGATCATTTTGAGCAAGGTTTAGCATGGATTTTTGGAATTGTTCTGTATCAGGCAAGCCTGAACACAGCAGTTTTTCCTGGTAACTCTTGCTGGATACTTGACGGGCGTGGCGGTAGAACTCATTAAACTCATCGACTGATCTATAACTTTTCCAACGCATCTTTCCATCGCATTGAGTTGAAAATTTTTTTATCTTTCTTTTGATGGTCGATCGAGTTTTGGAGGAGAACTTAGCCGTGTATTCTTCAAATGACTGTTGTAAATCAATGTAATATCGATTGAATTGGTCAGGTATGTAATAAATGTAGTTTTTGTCTGATCTGTAGACGGGCTGTATCAATGGAAGGGGGGCCGACCTCATAAGATACCCGTGTTCCTGTTTCGTCAGACTAACGCCGGGGTTCGATATGACTGAGGGGGAATTATTTTCGGAAATGCCTTTAAAAAATTGTACCTTCAATACTAATTTTCGCTCAAACAACATCAGATCGCTAAGCATATATTTGAAAGAGGTTTGTGTCGTTATCCATTCATTGTTCATGCATATGTACTCCATACATTTTCCAAAAGCCTCAATCCTGTTTTCCATGTCGGGGATGTTAATGGGAGGGGTTGTTCTAAGGGTGGAGCGCAAGAAAAATTAGAAAATCCCTCGGTACTAAAACAATCCCTGTTTTTGTCTAGGAATTCACACAGTTTCCGGAATCGTTTTATGATGACTGGGTTTGGTCGGGTATGCGATTTGTCCAGTAATTCAAAGCTGTGAGACAAAATGACGAATTCTTGTCTACCTTCCTCAAGGGCTTTCCATAGTAGGCCTTCTAGCTCGCGTGAAGAGCATGCACATAGCTGAACGTGCCGCAAGTGATTGGGGCGATCGAAGAAAACAGTCATTGGTACTTCATACACGCCGTCATGGATGAGCGACCTTGTAATAATTTGGTTTGGCATCAGGCCGCTATCAAGCCCCAATAGTGTTGCATTGTAACTGCTATCTACAAAAATTCCATTTTCTCGAAGTGCGGATAAAGTGTGAATGTTGAATCCAAAGCTACCCGCTCTGAATGCGTTGATCTGGCTGACCCCTGCTTGGGTTAGTAGCTTTTTCCCTGTAGCAATAAGAGTTTTTTGATCGCTCGGAGAGAAATTCTTTAGATGCTGACGTTTCTCGATGATATGTGGTAGGGGAGGTGTTTTTGCTTCATCAGCCCATTCCGTGTGTAAATGGAGCTCTACGGGTTGATTTGCTTCCGTTATTAGAGTTGTTATTTCTTTCAGCGGATCTAGTCCAAACCGCAGGGAAAACAAAGGCTCGACAAAGAATACGCCGGTTAGTCCATAGTCATTCAAAACTTTTAGCTTGTAGGGAAGGCCAAAGTCTCCTTTTTTCGTTTGGCCGTAAATATAGCTTTGAAATGAGCTGTTAAACTTGCTATCAATATTGTTCCAACCATCGCACCATATCTCAACGTCAACAGTAAAATATACTTTTAGCATATACATCCTTTTTCTAAAGAGTATTCCGGCTTGATAATAAGAGAGCTACCTATTTTAATATAAGGTGCAGAGTTTTTATTCCAAACAAAGGGGCGCTCTCAATAATCTATACTAACAATCCCACTTTTAAACACAAAGCGTCTTGAACTAATACAGATTAACTGTACGAATTAAACTAGAGGGGTGTGCTATGTTGTCGTCATGGATGAGTTGTTCAGACAACGGTTTTAAGTGTTATTTCTCATAAGGTTTGAACGACAATATAAGCTCTCCTATACTCTGTTTACGTTGTATGAATGAGCGACTGAACGACCGGTTTGGTTTTAGTCGAAAAACTGAATGTATTAACCATTCTATAAAAGGCCCTCGCGTATATTGTCAACATTACGAAGCATCCCACCCATATTTATGTTTGGTTTTGAACGGAGCGGCACAACCCTGCTATCCATGATTATGGGTGCTCACCCACAGTTAGCCATCCCCTTGACTGTGACTGGCTTATGGTTCACTTATTACTCTCGACTCAATCATTATAACGAGCTTAAAACTGTAGCCGATGTGGAAAGATTGGTAACAGACATGTTGCAGGAAGAGAGAATAAAGCTTTGGGATGAAAAACTGAGCTGCAAAGAAGTAATGGCCGAGGTTGAATCGAATAGTTATGCTGCTGTTGTAGAGAGTTTTCACAAAGTATATGCGGCACATAAAGGTAAACCCCATTGGGGTAATCTGGATATTGCTACATTGGGCAGTATGGAGAAAGCCCACAAATGGTTTCCTGATGCACGCTTTATACATATTGTCAGAGATGGGCGTGATGTTTCTCTTTCTCATGAAACCATGCCATATGGTGCTTCCAATACGCTGGAGTGCGCTCAAAAATGGCGGGAAAGATTGTTTACGAACTTTAAAATGGGAGAGATATTGGGGCCGGATCGTTATTTCCTATTGCGTTATGAGGATATGGTTCTGGAGCCACAGGCCACTTTGCAAAGGGTATGTGAGTTTATAGGGTTGGCCTATTCAGAGGATATGCTGAAATACGCCGACATGGTAGATGAGAAAGTCCCTGAGGATAAAAAGTGGTTGTGGCCAGCATTGGATAAACCATTGCAAAGCTCAAAGTGTTTTAGCTGGAAGTCAAAAATGGATTTAAAGCGGCGCGTTGTTTTTGAAGACGAAGCTGGCGCGATGCTGAGCCGACTAGGCTATGAAGTCGATACATCTCAATCCAAAAACTTAATGGCTCATCTCTATGAACTGTGGTGTTTTTTAGGTCGCGGTGGTCGCTTCAGACGCTTTAAAAAACGTTTAGGTTTCGCTCACACCAGCAAGCTGGAAAAGGAATGGAGTGCTAAAAAGAAATGAGCGAATCACTCAATTATAAATCAACACAGCAAACGTCCTTTGGTGAGTTGGTGGAGAAGGGCGTTTATTCCGATAATTTTGAGCACTCTGCCGAAGCGCAACGGTTTTTTGGTGCAGTAATGAGCGATGTCATTAGTTTATTAACTGCCAAACCTGGCCTACAGGTACTGGATTGCGGTTGTGGACCTGGGGCATGGCTGGATTATATTTCCCGAATGGATGTGGGAAACGCGGCTGAAGGATTTTATGGTTTTGACCTCACTGAGCAGATGATTCCTGTTGCCAGAAAACGACTGGCGCATTGTGCGTCGGAAGATAATTTTCATGCCGGTGATGTGTTGAATGATCAGGACTACAGCTTTCCAGGTGGCCCAGATAAGTACGATTTGATCATGACCTATGATGTGGTTCAACAACTACCACGTGCGCTCCAGCTTAAGGTCTGCGAAACGATTTTAAAACGTTTGGCAAAGGATGGTGTCGCGGTTATTTTTGATAACGATTGCCATTCGCCCTTTGGGCGTAAAATGGGCTTCAGGAAGTTTTTTACCCGCTACCTGGGCATTACTCTGGTGCCTAAGTATTTTTGTAATGCCAAATACCCGCCGCTGCAAAAGTTTGCCAATCGGATTGCTCGGGAAACGGGTTATACAACCGAGATTCGGGTCTCTTCTAATGGTATGAAGCGGGCGATGATTATTCGTGCTGGGGGCTAAGGGTTTGTGAACAAGGTTCCGGGCAGCTGTTTGGCAATATCGTAGATAAAGTGTTGCTGTGCCGGTTCGTTGAAACGTAACCAGTACTGCATAAGATAGCTGACGTGTCTAAGCCAGCGTAGATAGACCAGAGCTTGGTGGTGAGCTGGATCCATGTCATATAGCTCGAAGCACCACTTGAGAAGATCCCTTTCCTCTTCCACTGGCCAGTTGCCTGAAGCCTGCAGGGGAATGCTCTGATTAATCAGGATTGTGGGGTTGAATAATCGGTGTACGCTGTCCAGATAGTTAATGGCATCCAGTAGCGGCACCCCGAACCGGTCTCCCGTTTCCCAATCAATAACACCATTAATTTTACCTTCATTGACAAACAGGTTGCTGACGCTGAAGTCACCGTGCTGTACGCCTAAGGCAACTGAAATACCCTGCAGGTTTTTCTGGAAATAATTTTCCAGCGTGATTTTCAGTTGGGTATCGCCATTGGCGTTATATATCCGCTCAATATTGCTTTGTACGAGGCGGTGATAGTCTGCATCAATCAGGGGGCTGTGTTTAGTCTCATTGCTTTTATGCGGGTGAGATAAAAGTTGCAGAAAGTCCTGTACCTGATCGATGTAAGATAGTCTGCCTTGCTGCTTTAAGTGCTGCGATAAAGGTGTGCCCTGCAATTTGGATTCAACAAAATAACGTTGCTTATCAACAGAGCCTTGAATCAATGATCTGGCAAAGAAGCTCGGTTGAGGTGACGTTGTTTCGAGCTGATTGAGCATTGTTACATTGTTGGATTCTGAGTCAAAGGCTGTCTGGTTGAACGGCACCTTGATAATCAATTCGTCGTCGTTCCAGCTGGCAGTGATTGCCAGCTTTTCCTTGCGAGTTATCTGATGCTCAGTTAACAGCAATTGTCCAGGCCCCAATTTAGCCGTTAGCTTCGAAGAAATATCCTCTAGCAAGCGGTCTAATAAGGTGTGCTGTGGTCGCCTTGACGGGCTAGCAATAAATGCAAAGGTGGGTAGTAATAGTGAGCTGCGTTTGATGCTATGTTTGCTGGTTTCCTTTGCTGACTTGAGCAGCGGCTGGGACGTTTTGAGCGGAGCTAGCCGATACAGGTGTGTGTTGCAGTCACGAAAGGCATGAATATCCAGTTGGCTGAATCCTGCCGTTTTCAAGATACGCTGATAACCAAAACTGGTTGATTGTTGTGCGGCCAGCAATCGAGAAATTGGTAACTTATTATAGCTCAACAGGTTTTCCCAGACCGCCACCAGTTGCCCTGACTCTTTCAAAACCCGACGGGCTTCTTTTAGCAAACGTACTATCGGTTGGTTAGCCTCTACAAGGCCCAACGGCATGCGCAGAAAACTAAGTAGGCATGGGTTATATAATGCCGCTAACGGGCGGGACAGAATGATACAATCCAGTGAGTTATCAGCAAAAGGTAAGCGCCAATCTGAAGCGCATTGTAAATAGGAAATATCCGTATCGGATTGCTGTAAACGTTGGCGACTTTTAGAAAAATCCAGACGTGCGGAATCATGATCAAGCAAAAATAAATGTGGGCTATAATCAGCCAGATTGTGAATTTGGCTATCGATTCCTGCACCGATTTCCAGCACTTTACTAGCGGATGTCAAATTTAAAAGTAGCTTCCAGGCACTCATACCATCGACGGCAAGTTTTTTAAAGGTGTCTTCTGGTAGTCTGGATTGTGCAATCGTTTCGTTAACGACTTTTTCCCAGCTTTTACGCTTCTTTGTTGATACCATGGGCTACTTATTTAGAGTCACTAAAGTTGTTGACGTAGTAGGGGCAGCGGCTATCCTTAGAAGGCGAAAAGCCTATCGAGTAAACAAGTATTATTTAACTGTTAGTTGTTTCATGTCGTAGCAGTATATTTGCTCCATAGCTTGTTGGACATCATTTATCTCATAGAAAAAAAGTTTTTAATAGATAACTCTATATACAAGCATATGGTTCGTGGAGACATCTGGGCGGCCGATATGCGGTAGGTGGTACGTTTTATTGGGTATCAATATCATTATTTTTTCCCGAATTTTGATTTCTGAGGATTTCGGTTTGATCCAGGGGTTTGCCGAGTTCGATACCCGGCAATTGCTGAAACGTGAGCAAAATATTTCGAGAGACAACATTGATATGGCATGGACCGTTAAAATCATGCCGGGCGTTGAGCAGGAAGCCATAGCCTGATGAGAGCAGTTGTCACTCGCACCGTCGGCCTTATCGGGTTTTATATTTCAAAATACATTTTTAGCCGGCTTCGCGGAGAAAATAAAGATGGTTAGCAATGGCTGATTCAGCCTCTTCTATCGGCGCCCGCATGGTACGTGGTGCGGCCTGGATGGTGTTGCTGAGGTCCACTCACAGCATGCTTGGATTTATCAGCATGCTTATCTTGGCGCGTCTTTTGGTGCCCGCTGACTTCGGGTTGGTGGCCTTGGGCATGGCTATTGTCGGCGGTCTGGTAGTTTTCAGCGAATTCAATTTCGGGCAGGCCTTGATCCAGAATCAAGCCACAAAACGTGAACACTACGATACCGCGTGGACGCTCGGTTTACTCCGAGGTTTTGTTCTGGCAGGTTTAGTTTTCCTTCTGGCTAAACCATGTGCCGCCCTCTTCGGGGATGATCGCTTGATTGGGTTGGTCAGTGCGATGGCACTTTTCCCTTTAATCGAGGGAATGACCAACATTGGTGTCGTTGATTTTCGCAAAGAATTGGTCTTTCACAAGGAGTTCGTTTATCGGTTTTCAGGTCGACTGGCCGGAGTGATCACTACAGTCTCGTTGGCAATCATATGGCAAAGCTATTGGGCACTGTTCTTTGGTCAGTTAGTTAACCAGTGCTTACGTCTGGTTTTGAGCTATGCAATGCACCCCTATCGTCCACGCCTTTCACTATCGACCTGGCGAGAACTTTTTCATTTCTCCAAATGGCTCCTTTTGAACGGTATTATGGGCTTTTCTATTAACCGAGCATCAACCTTTGTCATTGCTGGCGCTCTCAATGCAAGCGCCGTGGGTTTATTTACCCTGAGCGCTGAGATAGCGAGCCTGATTCAGCAAGCCGCCATTGCGCCCCTCAAGCGGGCATTCTTTCCTGGCTATGCAAAACTGGGGGACGTCGAAGCGATCAAATCAATGTTGTTACGTGCTCATGGCATTGTTGTCCTCTTCGCTGCCCCTGCTACTATCGGGATTGGAATTACGGCTGAGCTATTCGTGCCCATTTTACTTGGAGAGCGCTGGCTTGACACTGTTGTCATCATAGAGATCCTCGCCTTAGATGCATTTTTGGTCGCAATGCAAGGTCAAGTGCGTCCCGCTTTCCTGGCAGTAAATCGACCAGCTGTAACGACTTATTTGTCTGCTGTTTATGCTTTTACACTGATTCCCGCGCTGCTCATGGGGGTATGGTCTGCAGGTCTTGTTGGAGTTGCCTGGGCGTCAGTAGCTGCACGCCTGGTGCAGATTGCTGCGGAGTTCTACGCCCTGAACAAAATATTGAATATTTCCTTTTTGAAGGTTCTTCAGAGAGTTTGGCGAAGTTTGGTTTCCTGTTTGGCTCTTATCGGAGGCGTTGCTCTCTGCATAGGCCAATTTGCGCTGCCGCTCAGTCCAACATTAGTAGGGCAGTTGATAAATTTTTTCGTTGTCATCTTGATTGGCGTTGTCACTTACTCTTTGAGCGTAGTATTTTTATGGCGCCTTTCTGGATGTCCCAAGGATTCGACCGAGGCAATTGTTTTTACTGCCCTGCGACGTGTAATCTCAAAGAGGTTTGGCGCTCCCGCTAGCTCCTCTGAGTCTCGATAGGTAAACTGTGATTAAATTTTCAAGGAATGAGAGAGAAAATATATGAAAACGGTGTCTTCGCTTAAACTTCGCCTACAAAAAATCTACTGGTCCTATCATAGCAGGAAGAAGTATGCAGCGCGTCAAGCGGCATTTCATGACTCTGGTAGTTACTGGGAGCAGCGGTATCGAGAGGGGGGGAACTCGGGAAGTGGTTCTTATGGTAAATTCAGTATATTCAAAGCAGAGGTGATAAATTTATTTGTCCGGGAAAATAAAGTGAAAACCGTTATAGAGCTGGGCTGCGGTGATGGAAATCAGCTCCTTGAGATGGCGTATCCGGCATATATTGGATTCGACGTCAGTCGACAGGCAATCACCCTTTGTAGAGACATGTTCAAAAAAGATAAAACTAAAACCTTCAATACAATTGATGAATATAACAATGAGACTGCAGATTTGTCCCTCTCCCTTGATGTGATATTTCATCTTGTGGAAGACAGTGTTTTTGAAGATTATATGAATTTATTGTTTAAATGCTCAGAACGCTTCGTCATCATCTATTCGAGCAATGAGTACATCACTCGCGTAAACCAGGGGTGCCATGTCAGGCATAGAAAATTTACTGAATGGGTTAATGACAACATAGAGCATTGGCATCTTAAAACAAAAATTAGAAATAAATACCCCTATACAGGTGTAGCTGGAGATAGTTCATATGCTGATTTTTACATTTACGAGAGACGCGTTTGACAATCACTACCCAACATAAAAAATCAGACTCACAACAAATTGATACTATGGATACTGTTAACTCTCTTCCTAAAGAAGTCAAAAGTTGCCTCAATATTTTACTGGTTGCACCCTGGCAACCTGAAGCTGGCAGAGCGGGAGTCCAGAGCAGCGCGGGCACTCTGGTGCGAAGCCTTTGCAAACAGCATAAAGTTACTATTTTGACGCCTCTTGCCGGCTCCAAGGGTAGCCCGACGCGAATAAGCGATCAGGTCACTGTTTATTGCGAGTACCTATGCGAGCCAATAAAGTCTGGCCGTTTCAACTTCAAGGCTGCGTTGAATTGGCTTATTTCCCTGCCTCGGAGTGTGAGATATATAATGCGCATCTGTCGTGAGGAGCGTATCGACGTCATTCACCTCTATCAACTCCAAATGTCGCACTTTCCAATTAGCCTCGTACGACGGCTGGGTGGACCTCCCATGGTAGGTACATTCCATGGCCGGGATGTAAAAGAATACCCCATACGTCCAATAATGGGCCGTTGGCTGGTGCGTCAAGTTACCAGTCAGACTACAGCCTTTACATCAGTGTCCAGTGATCTTGCGCGAATTGCCAAGAATACAGTACGGAGTGTCCAGGATGTATCGGTCATCAGAAACGGTATGGGCCCAGTTGATAGCGAGGAGGTTAGCCGGGAATCGGCCTTTACGCGCAAATTGCCAAAACGTTTTTTCCTATCAGTTGGACGTCTTTATCCATTGGGTGGGCCTCCTGTGAAAGGGCATGACCTTGCAATCCGAGCATGGGCCACCTTAAAAAATGATCACCCCGATCTTCATCTCGTTATTATGGGGAATCCTGTGGAAGAAACCGCTTATCGAGCGCTTGCCCAGGATCAAAACTGCTCTCATCTTATCCATATACTAGGCTCTCACCCCAGGAACGATGTACTCCGAGCGATGTTTTGCTCTATGGGTGTGATTACTGCATCGCGGCATGAGGGCGGAGGACCGACGATGACTGTACTTGAAGCCGGAGCTCTTGCGAAACCTCTGATAGCCAGCAATATTCCTGCCTACACTGAAACGTTGACTAATGATAAGGACAGTATAATTGTACCCAAGGAAGATGTTGCTGCAATTGTATCGGCGGTTGAACGTCTACTGGATGACCCACTATTTGCAAAAAATATAGGGCAGTCTTTGCGGGAGTTAGTTGAAACAAACTATTCTTCCGAGCAGACGGCTAAGCGCTATTCTGACGTTTACCTAGCTACCGTAGCTAAAGCCAAAAATCCTTTAGATCAAAAGCAGTGACTGGTCTAACTACTTTTTTATCATACCGACTCAAGCCATGGGAGGAGTCTCGGACAAATATTGAATTTTCTTTATTTAAAGGATAAAAAAGTACGAATGTTTTGTGCCCGTGTTTAACCCTAAGATTGAGTTAGAGCATTCACGCTAATGGAGCGGTACGTTATTGGGGAGATTTTTGCTAGACGGGCAGTGTTACTTCCATAAGAATAAAACGAGTTATATTAAAAAGGCTCTAGTGATCTGGAGCTTTTACAAAATTCTACCAAGATGGAAAGAGTTTTTTTTGGGCAAGACAGGGTGTTTGGATTTCACGTATGCCGCGATTCTCGTCGAGAATTAATCTTTCTAAAAAAATGCTATGTGGATCGGTGTTGTTAAAAATTTGCGGGGTTTTCGGAGCTAAATGGAATGCTAATTATTTGTAATGGTGCTATTAAGAGCGGTTCTACCTGGCTTTTTAATATTCTTATCCACCTTGTGGAATGCCAGAATCCGCCAGAACAGTATTTAACTGGCCGTAGCGAAAAAAGTCCCTGTATTAAACCTGAAATGCTGGAAAAATTTCTTGCTGATGAGAATTACAGTACGGCTAATTATATCTCCAAAAACCATCTTAACCGTCCTGAACATAAAGCCCTCGTCATGGCGCAGAACGAGGTCTATATTTTTGATATTGAGCGGGACCCAAAAGATGTCGTGGTATCAAATTATTACCACGATTGTTTTCGTAACGATTACATCGGCAGTTTTGAAAAATATTACTGGAGTCGGGGGCGGTTTGTTGCTGAGCAATTAGCGGGTTATCACAGTTTGTGGGCAGATTGCGGGCAGCGTGCTTATACGACTTCCTATGAAGGGCTTAAAAACAATTTTGAACCGGAAGCAAAAGCGATTGCAGCGGTGCTAGGTATTGAATTATCAGATGCGGCCGCCTCTGAGATCAAAACCAATACTTCCATTGACAGCCTGAGAAAAAATTACCGTGACGATAAACGTTATCAGGGTGAAAAATTCTTCCGCAAAGGTGAAGTTGGCGATTGGAAAAATCATTTTGATAGCAAAATGCTGGCGGATATTAAATCCATTCAAGATAAAGGTATTCGCCGTTTGGATAAGGGCAGACTAAAAAAAGATGTGAAAGAATTTTTTTATCCAAAGGGCGGCTTTCATTAAATAAAATTCGATGAGTGATTCGAAAAAATATCCTGTTAACCCACCTTCTTAACGGCAGCAGCAACTCGACAAAGTGAATGCGTTAAAAAAAATTTATTATCAAGTCCGTAATAGGTTGCTGCGTGGTAAAAAGCCGTCCTACGATATCAATTTCTGTACGGACTTTTTTATTCGTCAGTTGCGAATTACTGATTCTATAACACCGCAACATCTAGCTGAGGCGCTGGCTGAGCCAGATAGCGAAAGGGCCTTTCAGAATGTTGTTAATTATTTTAGTCAGCGCAAAACGTTCGTTGCTTTTTTGACGCCAGAAAAAGTTAACACTTTGGTGGCAGACATAACCTCAAAACACCCTGGCTGGAAAGCTCGAACACTGGCCCGTGTAACACGGGAAACCACTGTTGCTCTTGATATCTACGGTATGAAAAGCCCTGCTCTCGATACTGATTATCCCTGGGCGGGTACTCATGATACGCCTGGCAAGGACTTGCAGTACCGTAAGCGACCGCATCGCTTTGGTTTTTTACCACGTATGGCGCTCGCCAGTCTCTATGATCACGGGTTTGCTGAAACTATAAAAGCGGTGCTGTTGAGCTGGATGCAGTTTGCTGAATCAGAACCGGGTAGCAGGCTGGCATACGACAGTAATCTGGCGGTAATACAGCGCCTGATGGCATCGGTGTGGGCATGGCTTTATATTCGCTCCGGATCGCTTCAGCAACGTGAGCAGTTTTGCGAACTGGAAGGGTTACTGCTGACAATTATCTTCACGGATATCCAGTTTTTATCGTTGCGACTGGGTAAGTCCTATGGCAATAACCATCTGCTGGCCGATTATTTTGCTGGCTGGTTTATTTGCAAACTATTCCCGGAGTTTGCAAATGTTGGTTATCAGGAACAGGATTTTGAACAGTTATGGATTGATGAGCTGTTCCGCCAGACCTATGAGGATGGTTGCTCTTTTGAGCAGTCTACTCATTACCATGAATTCGCCTGTGATATGGGGCTGTCCTATCTATTGCTTAATCGTTGCAATGGCTGGAAAACCTCAGCTGTGGTGGAAGAACGAATCAAAAAGATGTTGCTGCTGCAGGCTGAAATTGGTGGGAATCTTGGAGCTCCACTGAGATTAGGGGACTGTATCGAAGAAAATTTTTTCCCGTTGGGGGTTCATGAGGGACTAGGACCCTCACTGTATCGGGAAGTTTACAGAGGGCTGTTTGATCCGAAATTGGCAGCGGCGGATATTTCCCGGCCTGAAGTTGAGTGTGCCTATTGGTTGTTGGGTGGTTTGACTGAAGCGCAAAGCCAACCCCAATCTCGATCAGAAATAACCGCTGGCATCACCACCTTTAAACAGGGTGGCTTGTACGCTGTGAGGAATCCTCAGAGTAATATGGAGTTGCTGTTCAGGACCGGTCCTAGTGCTAATACGAATATTTGTGCTGGTCATGCTCATGCTGATTGGATGACAGTTTACCTGTCGGTTGATGAACAACCGGTTATTGTGGATGCTGGTACCTATAGCTATCGATCAGCCCTGAAGAAATGGCCTGACGGTGAGCCAGGCTGGCGTCAATATTTCCGTGGGCCTGAATCTCATAACGGCGTTGTTATTGAGGCACAGGACCCATTGGGTATCGTTAATAACGGGGATTTCAGACCCAAACACATTGATGCTAGAGTACAGGCGCAGATTTATGCGGATACCCCGATAGTTTCCTGGTTGGCGGCTGAATACTCTGATGTCGAAGTCTTTGCTGGCTATGTTCGTGGTGTTGTCTGCATTCCCGGCAACTACATGGTGATTTACGATGTTCACCCCCGTAGTAAAACGCTAGATTGGGCTGGAATGCAATTTGCGCCGGGTGTCGGGGTTTCTAAAGATGCCAATGGCAGAGTTTTAAAGATCGATGCGATTGATATTGTAGCCAGTTCAGGTATCCGTGATATTGAACTCCACTGCGGTAGCACTAAACCCTTGGCGGGTTGGGTTTCTGATACCTATGGCGTGCTTGAAAAAGCACCTCAGGCGCGTTTTAACTTTGATCAACAGGCCCAACAAACGGCGTTTCTTGTAGCCCGAAGTGGTGATTGTGATCGGGCTGTTGAGGTTGATAAAGTAGGCCCACTGCAGATATTCAAAATTACCCAGGCAGAAGTTCATGACTGTCTCATTTTGTCTGACAAAGTAAACTATACTGCAACTAGTTATGAGGAGCTGACAATTGATGCGCGGCTATTCTGGGTAAGAACGGTGGCTAAAAAACTAACGGAGTTACGGGCTGCCGATGTGAAGAGGTTGGTGATTGCCGGTCAGTTGAAAATTGACTGTTCTGAGCCTGAAACCTGGATGTCGTTGAGTTTATCGGAAGGCGAATTGTCAGTGCATACTGCCAGTGGGAAAGCACCACGGATTGAATGGAATTAGTAGAAAGTTATTGGGAATATATGCTTAAACTCGTTAAGAACTTCTACAGATATATCCAGCTCCCCACACAAGCAAAACGGGAATACAAAAAGGATAGAAAGACAGAACTTTATGCAGACCCTGGTGCATCGCGTGTTGTTAGAGAGGCCATTGACTGGTTAGGACGGGCACAAGATTTTTCTGCCTCTGCCGACGGTGGGGTGGCTCGTGACTATAGTTTGGTAAAGGGTTGGGCTTCTTCTTACCCGGAAACGACAGGTTATATTGTCCCAACGATGATTGACTACGCCAACCAGAATGGCGACTCTGAAGTGCTGCAACGTGCTGAAAAAATGCTGGATTGGCTTGAAGCAATTCAGCTTGAAGGTGGTGGTTTTCAGGGCGGTAAAATTGATGCTAGCCCGGTTGTCCCCGTGACCTTCAATACGGGACAGATCCTGATTGGTCTGGCGACCGGTGTTGCTCAATTTGGGCGTTACCAAGAGGCAACAAAAAAAGCAGCCCAGTGGCTGGTTGACTCCCTGGATGAGGATGGTTGCTGGCGTAAGCACCCAACACCTTTTGCCACAGCTGGCGAAAAAGCTTATGAAACCCATGTTTCCTGGGGCCTGTTTGAAGCTGATAGAGTGATGCCTGGACATGGATTTGGCGAAGCAGGTATCAAGCAGGTTAAGTGGGCTCTGACAAAACAAAGAGATAGTGGTTGGATCGCAGACTGTTGCTTGATTAATCCAACTAAGCCTCTTACTCATACGCTGGGTTATGCACTGCGTGGCATTATCGAAGCCTATCGTTGGTCAAATGATGATGCGTTACTGCAAGCCGCAATTCGTACCGCTGATGGTTTGAAATCGGCATTGGGGAATGATGGTTACCTTGCTGGTAGACTAGACGAACAATGGAAGGCTGGCGTGGATTATGTGTGTCTTACAGGCGCTGCTCAGATCGCGCACTGCTGGCTTGATCTTTATTTGATGACAGGAAATGAAAGCTATCGTAAGGCGGGTTTCCTGGCTAACGAATATGTACGTAAGACTATTAATGTAAATGGAGCTGATGCTATCAGGGGTGCTATTAAAGGCTCCTATCCGGTGTCCGGAGGCTATGGTAAATACGAGTATTTAAATTGGGCTGCCAAGTTTTGCATTGATTCAAATATGTGTGAAATGCAGGTCAGACAGAGTAATGATGCGGCTACTAAGAGCTAGAGAACTCCAATAGATAGACAGCCTTTTGTTTTCCACAAACGGCTATTATGAAAGCTATTGATGTGATCATAAATTGGACTATATTTTATATGATGGCTGTCAGCATCGCGAAATAAACAACAGAACAAAGGAATTGTAGAGGCAGACGCTCACTGTTTACCTTTTTGCTTATGAGAGACTATATCGTAACCGCAATCGTGTTTGGCTTACTGCCTTTTATTTTAAAGAAGCCTCACGTCGGTATTCTAGCCTGGAGTTGGCTCAGCTACATGAATCCGCACCGTCTGGCTTGGGGGTTTGCTTATAGTTTTCCATTTGCGCTAATAGTTGCGATTACTACTCTGATCAGTATTTTATTTTCTAAAGAGCGCAAGCGCATCCCTATGAGCGGGCTTACTGTGCTGTGGATACTTTTCCTAGTTTGGATGAGCATCACTACTCTGTTTGCGCTATCAAACTATGCACCTATCCAGTATGAAAAGGTGATGAAAATTCAACTGTTTGCCTTTCTAACCATAATGCTAATTAACTCAAAGGAAAAGCTGAATGCACTAATCTGGGTTATCGTTTTGTCTATCGGTTATTATGGAATAAAAGGTGGAATATTTACTATAAGAACACTGGGGAACTTTCGTGTCTGGGGGCCGCCGGGAACCTTTATTTCAGACAATAATGAATTGGCTTTATCTACAGTAATGATTATGCCTCTGCTCTATTATTTAATGCAGCAGGCGAGCAAGCTGTGGGTAAAAATGGGAATGATTGGCTGTATGATTCTGATGGCAGCATCCGTGATAGGGTCTTATTCTCGTGGTTCCTTTCTAGCTGTTGGGGTGATGGGGATCTATTTGTGGTGGAAAACACCGAACAAGATAGTTTCTGGAATAACCGTTATTATGTTGGCGGTTTTAGTCTTTTCCTTTATGCCGGCTAAATGGTTTGAGCGGATGGACACCATCGTTAATTATGAGGATGATGGTTCAGCAATGGGGCGACTTGATGCTTGGGAGATGACGATCAACCTGGCTAATGATCGTATTACAGGAGGCGGGTTGAGTGCTTGGGGTCGGACGCTCAACCGCATGTATAGTGACAACCCTGATAGTTGGGATTCCAACCGTTCTGCCCACAGTATTTATTTTGGTGTCTTGGGCGAGCACGGATGGATTGGATTGTTGCTGTTTGTGAGTATTTTGATTGTAGCGTGGAGGACTGCGCGATGGATCATACGTGAGGCCAAAGACATACCTGACTTAAAATGGCTCTTGGATTTAACAAAATTAATCCAAGTATCATTGCTAGTTTATCTTGTTGGAGGTAGCTTTTACAGCTTGGCGTATTTTGATCTGCCTTGGCATATCGTATCAATGTTAATTATCGGTAAGATGCTTATTAAAAAGCACAAGGAAGAGTCCACTCAAGTAACAACGTAGAAATTGATGGCTGGTACGTTGGTGAAATCAGCTAGGTTTTGAACCCCATAAGATGCTGGTTTTCCTGAACGTTATCTCTGAGTTACCCCATTATTCCTTGTTGAACATAGGCGCATACGATTTATTCCTCCACTTGGAAAGCTGAATTAGATCCCCATTTTTTATAGGGGTGTCCCCCGCCGCGTTATTGCCGATTTTCCTTATCGGTGTTTTGTTTCCTGGATATTCACCTCCCATGATAATTCGCGCGCCCTTATTTTGCGGTACTTTGAATGATCTATGGCCTGTGTGCTCAACATAGAGGTGTTTTGTCCAAGGGTTTCGCGTTGGCTTAGTGTGGGATAGGTTGAATACGCCTGCATAGCAGCTCTTTTATGACGATCAGCTCCCACAGCGATGATTTTTCATCTGCTATTGGCTATATACAGCAGACATGCCATCTGGCTCATATGTACCTGTGCCTGAAGAGTAACGTAGGGATGCAAATGTCATTTGCTTTTCGGCCACCAAAACAGCCTTGACGTATTCTTCTGTTGTCCAAACATCGGTTCTGCCGGGCAGCGATTTCAGTTGCTCGTCGAGGTTTGTCTCGAGTTGGATAGGGGGTTTTACCGAAATAACCAGAAGGGGCAGTATTTCCTTTTCATTACCAATGCAAACCTTTTTCGCGGAGATAGCCGATCATGTGACGCGGGTGTGTTGTATGAAACGCGCGGATGCCCGCGTCGATTTGTTTGGGCCAATCGTTGGGGTCATCCGAAGCGTGAGCCTCGACTCGCGCGCCGGATTCCTGGGTGATCCAAATCATTTCGCGTATCTCATCCGTCACGCCCTTTTCGGCTCCTTGGATTTCGATTACCGGTGGGTGAAATTCGTTGACGATCTGCCGGACCTGATCCGGAGTCTTGCACCGGAATAGGATGATCGCGTCGGTGCGCTTGGACGATCTGCTAAGCACGTCGTTGACTTTGCGAACGTTGCTACTGCGATAACCGACGCGGGTCATCACCTGGTTCATATTCCCGACTTCGTGCAGTTCATCGAGCACTTGGCCCAAACAGGCGAGACCGCATTTAAGGTCGATCTTGAATAGGATTCGATCTTTTCCAAGCTCCATGGCTTTCTTGAAGATTGGCACAGTCTGGTCGGTCACCTCCTTCTTGCCTGCGTATCTTAGTCGCAGCTTTTTGATTTCGGCGAGTGTCATGTCGCGGATCTCGCCCGTTCCGTTTGTCGTCCGAGCGACGCTAGGATCATGCATCAAAACTAAATGCCCGTCTTTTGTGCGGCTGACGTCTGTTTCAAAAACGTCGTAGCCTAGTCGGATGGCTTTGTCGATGTTGGCAAGTGAATTCTCCGGAGCCTTGTACTCTCTGGCATTCCGCCAGCCGCCGCGATGAGCGATCACCATGACGTGTTTCGATTTAGGGTTGTGAAACTCGCGTAGAATGCGAGCGATCGACGTTGAGTCTCCGGCGGCTCTCCTTGTTGCCAGCTTGTCCTCTTCAGCAAAAACTCGCACTCCGCTAATAAGAAGATATCCGATGAATAGACAGCTCGCAGTTGTCATTAGCAGGTTTTGCATTTTGATCATGGTGATCTCTTCGAAAAATAATAAACAGCATTATCTATGTCGGAACGCATGAAGACTGGCGTCATTGAGAGTGAATCGTAGACGTATTGGTTCGCCGTCCAAATCTTTGAGGCTCGCATCTCTTTTCCACGTAACCACACGATCAATTGTGTTGCCAAACACTTCGTAGCATTCCGTCCACGAAAAGCCCGGCACAAGCCATCCGTATGCTGCAGTTCAACGCGAATGGCTCTGGCGGGTATAGACGATATAGACGCCCCTTCCTAATCCAAATCGAGGGCTACCATCAAAGATGGATGCCCTCGATTTGCTATTAACCACTGAGCATTAATGATTGAAGGAGTAACGTTTACGATCAAGAATATAATCTATGTGGGTCTTGATGTCGATGATACCCAGTACCATGGCTCGGCCTTGGACAAAAATACCGCTGTAAAAGGTGACGGAGAGGGATGGCACTATGTAGTGGTCAACTAAATCTCCCCACAGTTGTTAAGCGAGTAGAAAATTAAGTACATTTTTTAAGGGTGCGGCAGTGCTAGGAAAATTGGTTATTCTAACCCTTCACAAGGATTTTGGGTGAAACGAAGAGAAAGGTCGATTATTTTATATAATCGTCTACCTGGTATAGTAATTCAGAGCCATCCGGCTAAGAAATCTGAAGGCTGATTTATCCCATGGTGTGAAGCGGGGCAATTGGAATAAGTCAGATGAGTAGTGCGCGGCTCCGTGGCTGGTAGTCATAGCCGCCTGATAGCCGGCATTTTTAATCATCTGTATGTGGTCGCGGTTGTAATCAACTCCAGGTTTGCCATTAGGGTAAGCGAATAGATTCAGTGGTTCATCAATGATGTCTTCCAATATTTTTTTATTGTCGACAATCTGTTGCTGGGCTTTTACTGCATCTAGTTTTAAAAGGATAGGGTGGTCATGGGTGTGGCCACCGATAGCCATGCCTTGATGTTTAATCCACAAAATTTCTTTTGCGGACATCATTTGTTGTTCAGGGTTAGCGCAACTCTGTTGCAGTAGCGCATCGGTAATATTCTTGCGTTTTTGAAAGTCAAAATATTTTAATTTATTCAGAATAGTATGGATAGTCGATATTTTTTCTTCAGTTGACGTTACCGATAGTGAGGTGATTTCCAGCGGTTTTATATCAAGCTTAGCTGTGGGCCAGGCTCGAATTGCTTCAATGACTTTGTCGTTCCACATCATGCCGCCGTCCAAGTAGGCGCTGGTGCAGAAGAAGGTGGCGTGGAAATTAAATTCCTTGAGCATATCGACGGCAACGGTTGAGTTATTCATATACCCGTCGTCAAAGGTGATACAGGCGCAACCCTTTTTCAGAGTGTTGTCCTTGAGTCTTTGTACTGCTTCGCTCAACGGAATGACATTATAAACTTCAGCAACCCAGCGCAGATGTTGCTGGAATCGCTGGCGGTCTATTTCCCAAGGGCGTAGCGGATCAGGTTCAGCTAACACCTGATGATAAATCAGTGTAGTGAGCTTTGGCTGCCTGATTGACTGCAGTGAATTAAGGCTGCGAAAGAATAACGCACGTGCTTTTGACATAAGGACTTTGATCTCCAGGAGTGATTATGAGTCAAGCCAAAGTTCGAGGACCATCATTAGCCAAATAAGCTCGCCGTAATAGGACGCATGTTGCTCGTCATGCATCTTGAAAGCTTTGTCGATAAAATCTTTCTGAAAATAATGCCGTGATTTGAGCTTCTGTAAAGTCTCGTATGCCATTTCACGTAGTGGTTGGTATTCGCGCAGCCATACACCAAAGGGTAAACCAAAGCCATGTTTGGATTTAGTAAGAGTTTGAGGCGGTAAAAAATCGCGCATGGCGTATTTATAGAAATAGCGAAGTTTCTGTCCCTTGAGCTTCAACTTATCAGGTATCTGGCAGGAAAAATCAATCAATTCATCGGAAAGCAGGGGGTAAGATACATTAACGCCAGCTAATTCGCACATTTGGCTTACTTTACGTAGGTCATTGTCAGCCAGGGTGAACTGCCAATCCAGAAAAAGCATACGGTTAAGTTCAGACGCGTCTTTGGGACGGTCATAAACCTGTTGCTGTAATCCGTCAGGGATTGATGGGTCAATTGATGCCAGAAAGTCTGCTGAAAATATCTCGTCACCCGGATGACGGTTTAAGAAATTATAAATTTGTAAACGCTTTGGCAGGGTGATATCGGCTTGAGCAATATAGCGTTTTGCTTTGCCTGCATAGGGGAAACTGTCGGGCAGTGCGAATATCGCCGGTGACAAGAGTTTTTCTCTAAGAGTTTTTGGGGCAGTTAAATAGTAATTATAGATTTTTTGGGTCGCGTAGCGCGTATTGCCGGCAAATAGTTCGTCACCACCATCGCCTGCCAGCAAGTTTGTTATACCTTGTTCTGCGGCCAGTTTGGCGCAGTAGTAAGTGGGTATTACGGATGAATTACCAAAGGGTTCGTCCATCGATTGAACAATGGCAGGAAGACTGTTGAGTACATCCTCAGGGGTTACAAAATATTCATTATGTTTGGTCTGGTAATGATTGGCGGTGATACGGGCAAAGGGTGTTTCATCATAGGCTTTGGTGTTGAAACCTATGGAATAGGTTGATGCTTGTTGCGGGGCGATTTTTGAAAACATGCCGACCACGGTTGAACTGTCGAGACCACCACTTAAAAAGGCGCCATTGTTGCCTTCTGGTGCCAAGGCTCGCTGGGTTGAGTCTTCTATTTGGTGCAATAACATAGTTGCCAGATCATCGATGTTGTTTGACGGTTCGCACTTGAATTCCGGGTGCCAAAAGGGCTCTATTTTTAGCGATTTCGGTGTGAAGGAAAGCGCCTGGCCAGGTGGTAATTTATGAATTTCAGGATGGATAGACAACGGAGTTGGCACCATATGGAAATACATATAGCTGTACAGTGCCTGGTGCGAAATATCATTACTTAAATTGCAGATGGACTTAATTTCTCGTAGCGATGTGCTTAACACCAGATTGCCTTCGGCCGATTTATGCCAATAGAGGCGATACACACCGATTCGGTCACTTGCGGCCAGACAGCGGTTATTGGCTAGATCAATAATGACCAGCGCAAAATGTCCTTTTAGTTGTGAAAGCAGGGTGGATTCACTTTTCCGATAGGCGTGAATGACTTGGTCTAACGTGTATTGATTGATGTGGCGATTAGCTGAACTATTTGCCGATAAGCCCTTTGCCGATAGGTAAGGTGCCCCAATAGTGGCAATAATTAATTGGCCTTTTTGAAAAACCTGCCCGCCTTCAGCGCTGATGGTTACATTATATGGGATATGTAATGGGGCTGATGTGTCTCCTCTTGAGCAGGTTTGGGCTACGGATTCTTTTATCGGATGAAAACTGTTGCGGTTGATAGATGGGGGAATGACGGCAGTCAGCTTTGGCATATTTATGGATGCTATTTGGGTCGATTTAGGTTGTTGAGTTGAGTATTAATAATTAACTATTTGGCCACTTACCGGCAGCTTTGAGTTTGCGGTATAACTTCATGTTTTTGGAGCCCATGTCGCGCGCCAGTTTGGCTTGTTCAACTGCGTCGTTATAGCGTTTTAAATCAAAATATAGATGACCTAATGCTAGACGCAAGTCGGGTATCTTTGGGTTTACTGAAATGGCATCCTGGTATTGTTTTACCGCAAACTCAGGTTTTTTTTTCTTTTTCAGGTAATTACCGTACAGCAAATAAAGTTTTGCGTTGTTAGGGTCAAATTTGATGGCTCTTTGCAATAAGCATTCAGCAGCTGGCCATTCTCTTTCGGCCCTTGCGTTGCGAGGGTATTTTAATTCATACCTCATCATCGAATAGAGCGCTCTGGTATGGTTTGGAAATGCATTTATAGTGAAAACTATATCCTTAGGATGAGATTTTACGTGCATTTCAATCTCTTTAGTAAAATGGGAGTTTTCTACTCTTGGTAAGTACACTTGTCTGTGTTCCGAGTTATTGTAGTCGCGTAGTATTCGTGTTGACTGGTATTTCGGTTTGAAACAGGCGTTGCCCTTTAGATCCGTTCCCGGCCACTCCGGTTTATTACCACTAACAGCAGCGTAGGCGTTTCCGAAAAGGAATATACTGAAGATGCAAAGATATATTATTTTTCGGTGATTGTAGTATAAAAACATACTTATTCACCTAGCTTGGAAATGGAACGTATTGAGTACACGTTTGTAATCCCTATGTTTGCTAATATCGGCTTGACGCTTGTACTAAAACTGTCCGCAAACTAGTCTTTAAGCAAATAACATGAATAGGCTGGTTACTATTCAGTTCTAATCGAGTATAGCCAATTCACCTAAAGATGACGAATTGCTATACAGCGATGGTCATTATTAGTGAAGAGGTTTGTTAAAAGGCTGTTATTCATTAAGGTTGTAGACTCAGCTTGTATTAGGCGTAATAACGGCTTATAAAATATTCAAATAATGGAGTAAGACAATTATCTGTGATGGCTAAAAAACCTGAGAAAAATCTGATCGATGTGGCAGAAGAATCTCTTTTGCTGGCCGCTGACGCTTTAAAGAATCTATCTGATGAGCTAGGGAATGAGTACCTTGAAGCGGTTGAGCTGCTGAAGCAGTGTAATGACCTGGTTATAACAACAGGTGTTGGGAAATCAGGACATGTGGCGCAAAAATTGGCTGCTACTCTAACCAGCACGGGTAAACCAGCGGCCTTCCTGAATCCCTCCAACGCATTGCATGGTGATCTGGGTATGGTCAATCCTGGCAGCTTATTGATAGCGGTGAGTTATAGTGGCGAAACTCCTGAGCTGTTGGCCCTAACGCCTGCTCTACGCCACCGTAATACCCCGATAATCTCTATAACCGGTTATCCTGGCTCGCCACTTGCAAAACTGGCCTCTGTTTCATTGGTTGCTGCGGTGAAAAAGGAGGCTTGCCCGCTGAATTTGGCACCGACCACCAGTATTATTGCAGCCCTCGGAATCGCTGATGCTTTGGCTATTGGCTTGATGGTGGCGAGTAATTATAAAGCAGAGGAGTTTGCGGTTAATCACCCTGCGGGTAGCCTTGGGCGTCGGTTAACTGTCACTGTGGACGATTTGATGGGAAATGGCAGTGAGAACTTTATCGTCAGTGAATCTGCCAGTTTTACAGAAATTCTTGCTGCGATTACCGATAGTAAACTAGGTGCAGTTTGTGTGG
>Ga0105356_10001537_pt1 | contig 22928 bp, 16 predicted proteins | sample GOMGulsemesocosm_3_FD_83502 | JGI IMG/M metagenome (GOLD analysis project Ga0105356, IMG submission 83502) | Methane-oxidizing microbial communities from mesocosms in the Gulf of Mexico - GOM9D Gulf of Mexico | ecosystem: Environmental > Aquatic > Marine > Cold seeps | place: Gulf of Mexico... | reverse complement strand
GGTACCTCCAGCTACGGTTACGATGTGCGTTGCTCCAATGAATTCAAGGTTTTCACCAATATTCATTCCGCTACGGTTGATCCGAAAAACTTTGATGAAAACAGCTTTGTTGATGTTCAAAGTGATGTTTGTATTATCCCGCCCAACTCTTTTGCGCTGGCGCGTACCATTGAATACTTCCGTATTCCACGTGATGTGCTGACGGTTTGCTTGGGCAAATCTACCTACGCGCGCTGCGGCATTATCGTTAACGTCACGCCGCTGGAACCAGAGTGGGAAGGTCACGTGACGTTGGAATTTTCCAACACGACTACGTTACCAGCGAAGATTTACGCTAACGAAGGTGTGGCGCAGATGTTGTTCTTTGAATCTGATGAAACCTGCGAAACAAGCTATAAAGATCGTGGTGGTAAATATCAGGGGCAACGTGGGGTTACACTGCCTAAGACCTAAACGGTTGGTTGTTCTGAATTGATAAAAGCGCCTCGGTTTTACCGGTGGCGCTTTTTTTGTGCCTGGACTCTTAACGCTTAAGTTTTGCGAAGCTATTTATAAGTAGAGTGCTTTCCCTAGCAAGATACCCACTGTCTAGCCTCTTCAATGGCTTCAAATATTTTGAACTCTCAGGAAGACTCAAGTTCTTTGGATCGTTCAATGTAACCTTCCATAAGCGCCTTTATCCGCTTGTCGCTGGCGATAAGCGCAACTTTAACGCTGTGATTATACTGAGTTGCAGCCCAATCAGCCGCTGCTGCAAGCTCAGCATGCATGTCTGAGATAGCCAGTTCTTCAATATTTGAGCCATCCCAGATTCAATACCTTATTTGGTCAGATCTTGAGTCGTTGTAGAGTTCGGCATTGGTTGCAAAATATTCATTTACACTAACGATGCCGGATAACTGCCAATAAACCCCGTATTTTTCCCATGTGGTTGAGTGAGCCATTCTTCCTCCTGAAGTTTGTATTCCCTGCTAAAGCGTCTCGCCTTTTGGCGGGTTTGGCTTGTTGTATGCTTTGTCTAAGTATCTGCGCAGCGATTCTAATCAATTGCAGCCACTGATGCCTGTATAAAAGCAAGGTTTCGATATAGCCTGACAGTCCTTTAGTGCCATAAACAGACATACCAAACCCCTGCCACAAAGGACGGGGTTTGGTATTTTGTTAAGTCAAGTTTCAGTCTGTGCCGTCCAACACAGGTTGGCCTGCAACGTGACCGTCAAGAGCGTCGTCAGACTCCTGGTAAACTTGTACTACAAGATCTCCTGTAAACCAATCTTCAGGAGTAACGTTAGAGAGATCAGGAACACCAGAAAGGTGTAGACCTGTTCCCCGGAAGCTACTGGGGACGCATGAGGTATTAAAGTTAAAGATGCGGTGCTGAACACCCCCGTCTATCGTGATATATAAGGCATAGAACCCCTGCCCACCTTGGCACGGAAGTTTTGATGCACTGATGTCAACGTAAATATTTGGCTCGCCATTACCAAAAGTACCACCAAAGCCGTTATTCTGCCCTGAGGTCGCATTACCATTGGTAAAGTAATACAACGACACTTTCCCGCTGCCATCGCCAGTCAATGTGATATCTCTGGAAACCTGCAGCTGTGGTGGTTCTGCTTGAACAACACTTGTGCATAGTGCGAGCCCAGTAATCGCGACCACACTGCTAATCAGCTTGAATATTTTCATTTGATTGATCTCCATGTTGGTATTGTTTTAAAACCCAGTTTTGAAAAGGTGTCGGAAACTCCTTTTCGTTATTGCCCTTGTACTCTCGTCATTAGCGGCGACAAACTCCTGTATAAAGGCCTGATTTTTTCTGTAGAAAGTCTATAGAATGAATATAGGTTCCCAATTTAGGCGGTTCAGGATAAGGAAATTCACGTATGTCAGCAGTATTGCGTCTCCACTATGGCATCTGAGCTATTACAAGGTTTCCGGCTAGGATCCTGGACGGTTGAACCGTTGCAGGGAGTCGTTTCTGGTCCGAACGGCGAAACTCAGCACCTTGAGCCCAAGGTGATGGATGTTTTTGTCTGTCTTGCCGAGCATGCGAATGAACTGGTGAGCCGCGACCAGCTGCTCGACGTTGCCTGGAACAGCAACGTTCCTTGCGACGAACAACTGACACGGGCTATCAGCGAAATACGCCGGGCATTTTATGATGATGCTCAGCATCCGAAGTTCATTGAAACCGTGCCAAAACGGGGCTATCGCCTTCTCCAGGAGGTGCGTTTGCCCGAACCCAGTGAGCGGCCGAAGCCCAGAGGGGTGATGCACTACTTCATGGCGGCCGCGCTGCTTGTCATCGGCGCAGGCATGATTGCCTGGTGGCAACCTTGGCAGGTACGGGCAGAACCGGCGTCTCTGGAACGCATGGCATTCCCGCTTCCGGACAAACCCTCCATTGCCGTTTTGCCGTTCACCAATCTGAGCGACGACCCCCGGCAAGAATATTTCACTGACGGCATGACCAACGATATCATCACCGACCTCTCTAAGTTTCGGGATTTGCTGGTTATTGCCAGCAATTCAACGTTCACCTACAAGGGTAAGCCCGTAAAGGTTCAGCAGGTCGCTGAGGAGCTTGGTGTTCGTTATGTGCTCGAGGGCAGCGTACAGAAAGAGGGAGAGCAAGTACGGGTCAACGCGCAGTTCATCGATGCGATCACGGGGAAGCATCTGTGGGCGGAGCGCTATGACCGGGAGTTGAGCGATATCTTTGCGATGCAAGATGAAATTACCCAGAAAATCGTAGCGATTTTAGGCTCGTATCACGGGATATTGGCGGACGCAGACCGAGCACGGGCAAGGCGAAAAGGAACGAGTAACCTGAGTGCTTACGAACTCTTTTTGCTGGCCCTTGAACTCAGCCACCACTTCACCAAAGAGGACGTTGCGAAGTCAATTGAACTGTACGCAAAAGCGATTGAGCTCGATCCGCAATATGCACGGGCCTATGCCGGCCTTGCCATGGCGCACTGGCAGGACTGGTTTTACGGATGGGCTGAGTCACCGGAGCATTCCGCTACGCAATTTGTTGATGCGGCGAAAACCGCTGTTGAGGTCGATGAGACCGAGCCTGAGGCCCACTGGGCACTGGCCATGGCCTACATGACCATACTGAAGCGGTATCAGCAAGGCGCGGCGGAGTATGAACTGGCGATCGCCCTCAATCCGAATAACGCTGATCTCCTTGCATCCTGGGGGTGGGATATGTCGACTACTCTAGGCAGGGCGGAAGAAGGGGTTAAAATCATCAAGAAAGCGATGCGGCTCAACCCCTACTACCCGGACTGGTACGAAGAGGGGCTGGGCATTGCCGCTTACTACGCGCGACAATATGAGGAAGCAGTTTCAGCATTCAACAAAGTGCAATATCGCGTCGTTAGTGTTCATCTTCTTCTCGCCGCAAGCTATGCCCGATTAGGCCGGTTGGAGGAGGCCCACGCCGAGGCAGCCAACGTCCTCGAACTGCAGCCGGACTTCTCGATCAAGGCATGGCAAGAAAAGGTTTTATCCCTAAACCCAGCTGACATGGAGCACTATCTCGACGGCCTGCGTAAGGCGGGGTTGCCGGAGTGAACGGGTTTGCTTTCGTTGTGTTCAATATTATGGGTATATTGAGGTTTAGATGCCTTTTATAGGCTGTCCATCGAGCTCACCCTCAGTCATAACCACCACATAGTTCTGTGAAATTCCGGGGACAGTTTACTTAATTGTTTCAGTGTAATTCCGGCTACTGGAAATGAAAGGGGGGGGTATCGGTTATTTTTTGATCAGTTTTTCCTGGCCCTATACTTCCAATCAATCTAGATATTTCATTTCGCCCTTCATAGGCGAGTTAAGGCTTTTGGGCGCCCCAAAGCCTTAACAATCCAAAACCGCCCCGGCTGCTTGGTCGCTTCGCGACTGCCCTGCGCGCTTCAACTTTTAACGGCGTTCGGCAACTCGGCCTTTTCCCTGCGGTAAAAGACCTCAAACAATCCTCACTTTACCCGTTAAAAGTTTCCAGTGCTCGGCGGCGCAGAAGGGGATGGTTAGTTCGTGCCATAAATAGATTCTGTGGATAACTTAGGAGCTAGCTACATAGTGCTGACGCTTTTTATTCTCTTGGGAATCGCCGAGCAACGGAGAAAAATAACGGTACGCAGTAGCGAGGATTGTTTGAGCCTTTTGATGATTAAATATCTTTAAAAGGTGAGTTCCACAGCGACCGTTACTTTTTGAGTAGCGCAGGGCATCGGCGCAGCCGGCTATGGACTAGAGAGGCCTTTCTTTTGGTTCGGTTTTCTTTGGGCCGCAAAGAAAATGAACTCGCCTAGGAGGGCGAAACGGTCAATCCAAAATCGCCGACCAAAACCTCCACTCTTGCTCGGCAATTTGGTCTTTTTCCTGAGAAAAAAGACCTCAGACAATCTTCGCTTGTTTCCGCCGGAACCCTGCAATGCTCGGCTGCGCAGAAGGGGGAATAGGGTGCCAGAAATAAGCTATGGCGGGGGGTGTTAGGTTTGCTCTTTAGCGAAAAAAGAGGTGATTAAAAGATATTCGATGTGCTCCCTTTTATTGGTAGCCCAATTTTCTGGTTAGTCATAGAGTAGTTTGACGTTTGCGCCGCGATCACGTTGGATTTAAAGGATTTCAGTTTTTCTAGAAAAAGAAGTGAAGAGGTGAAGAAGGGGGCGGGATTATCCTTACCCCCTAAAAATACTATTGTCCTGTTTTTCGCTGTGCGGAGAGAATCAATACCGGCTCTAGTGGTACATCACGAAACTGTTTGACGCTACCTGTTCTGACACGGCTGATCATGTCGATAATAGGCAGCCCTTCAGTCACTTCAGCAAATACCGCATAGCCGGGTTTATTAAAGGTGGCGTTGAGGCTGGCATTGTTTTCCAGATTGATGAAAAACTGTGTGGTGGCACTGTCAGGGCTTGGCGTGCGCGCCATGGACAGGGTTCCACGTCGGTTGGTCAAGCCGTTGTTGGATTCGTTAATGATGGGCGCTTTCGTTTTTTTCGGGCGCATTGAGACTTCGAAGCCTCCGCCCTGAATAACAAAGCCGGGAATGACACGGTGAAAAATGCTGTTGTCGTAAAAACCATCGTCCACATAGGAAAGGAAATTAGCCACGGTGATGGGCGCTTTTTCCGGAAACAGGGTAATAACCATATTGCCCATGCTGGTTTTTATCAGCACTTGAGGTGCCGTAGTCGTTTCCGGGGCTGATGTAGCGGGGGCAGTTTCAGCCAGAGTAAATGTCGCACTACATAACATAAGCAATGCAGCTATTGAGCGAATCAGGTAAGACATGTGTATTCCTGCTGTTGCATTAAGCAATGGTTAAACCCAGCCAGTATCTTTACGTTTGGGTTTAAGTGAGGGGAGAACCAGACCAAGAATCAGGCCTAATAGAATGGCACCAGCCCCCATCATGAAATACTGACTGTTGGCGTTATCCTTAAGGCGCTCATTGTCTGAGCTTAACAGGTCGAATTCGTTTTTAAGGTGCTGGTTTTCTTCGATTAACTGTTGATTACGCTGGTTGATGTTGATGGCGTTGCCAGACACTTCCTTAACGTAATTAAGCTCTTTTTCCAGCTTGGCGTTAGTGGTTTGCAGCGATTTGTTCTGGCTGCTCAGTTCTGACACATTTTTTTGTGCGCTGGATTGGCCACTGGATAGCTGTTTGTTCTTTTCCTTGAGCTTGGCCAGTTGCTGTTGAGCAATGGCCAGGCGTGTTTTAGCAACGGGAGTAGCCACCAGATAACGGCTCAAAACCCAGCCTTCGGTACCGGCTTTGGTAGATACTTTGCTATAACCGGTTTCTTTGTTGATTTCGATTAGCTCAAGCGGGGTGCCACTTTTTAAATTAAGACGAATACGATAGCCATTGGTTTGACCAGTGCGAAGCGGTGCTTCAAAACTATCGGATATGTACATGGTTTTGGCAAGCAGCTGATCGCTCAATAGTAACGAGGCCAGCAGAAATACAATCTTTTTCACGTTATTTCTCACACTCATTTTGCGTTAGCGTCCTGGTTCAGTCAGCAAGATTATGGCAGCACTTTATTGAAGGGTTTAACGATTACTTTTTCGTAAACACCGGCTTCAATGTAGGGGTCTGCATCGGCCCAGGCTTGCGCGACTTGCAGTGATTCGAATTCGGCAACGACCAGGCTGCCAGTAAAACCTGCTTCACCGGGATCAGCAGCATCAATGGCTGGATGTGGTCCAGCGATAAGCAGGCGGCCTGCTTCCTTTAACGCTACCAAACGTGCAACGTGGGCTGGGCGCACTTCTTTACGCAGTGGCAAGCTGTTAGGAATATCTTGACTGATAATGGCATAAAATAGGGACATAGCTATTTCCTGTTATAAATTTTCAAAAATTATTCGTTAGAGTTGGGCTTTTCCATCTGCTCACGATCAATATGACGTGTCAGATAAATACCCTGAAGGATGATGAAGACTAGCGTTAGACCGAGCATGCCAAAGAGCTTGAAGTTAACCCAGGCTTCCTCGGAGAACTGACCACTGAAGGCAACGTACAGGTTGATGGCGCCGCTGAAAACAAAGAAAGAGACCCACATATAATTAAGCCGTGACCAGATAGCCTGTGGTAATTCAAGTTGGCTGCCCATCATACGTTGCAGAATGTTCTTTTTACCGATGAATTGGCTGCCCAGAAAAGCTGCGGCAAATAACCAGTTAACGATGGTGGGTTTCCATTGAATAAAGGCTTTATTTTCAAAGATAACGGTAGCGCCGCCCAGCACGACAACCAGCGCTAGTGTGACGAGATACATTTTTTCGATTTTACGGGTGCGCCAGTAGGAATAGGCCACCTGAATAATGCTGGCTGGAATCAATACGGCCGTGGCGGTGATCATGTTGCCGGTGTACTTATAAACGGCAAAAAATATAACAATTGGGAAGAAATCAAAGAGTAGTTTTTTCATAGTATTTGTTTAATGGTTCCGAGCGCGGGCTGTTGAATTGGCCGATTATAGAAGACTTATTATAGACAAGACAGTTTCATAAACTGGAAAAGAAATTTACTGGCACCGTGCGTAATACTTTTATTAGTATAAAAGTGATTAAAAATTACCTGGTAATAGCTTCTGATCGCCTGATAGTTAGCCTAAAGTGGTATGATTTTCTGTAGTTATTAAACACCTGTAAACGGATCATGGGATGTCAAAAAAAATTCTTCCGCTGGTAATATTTGCTGCGTTACTGGCGCTTGCGGTACTGGTTAAATTTAACCCCCCGCAAAGTGAGCGTAGTGGTGCAGCCAAGGCGCGAGAATTGGTGGTCGAAGCCATTGAATTACGCCAACAGCGTTATCAAGTATTGTTGCAAAGTTATGGCACAGTGAAACCGCGCACTCAAAGTGAACTGGTGCCACAGGTGTCGGGCAAGATTGTTCGTATCAGCCCCAACTTTCGTAACGGTGGTTTTTTTGAAGAGGGTGAGGTGCTGGTTGAAATTGATGATCGGGATTATCAAGCCAGTGTCAGCAGTGCTCAAGCCAGCCTGATTGAAGTACGACAAACCTTAGTGCAAGAGCAAGCTCAGGTAGCACAGGCCAAGGAAGACTGGACGCGGCTTGGCAATAAAGGCAAGCCGCCGATACTGGTGTCACGTCAACCTCAATTGAAGGCTGCGCAGGCCAAAGTGCTGGCGGCCGAAGCCTTGTTGGATACTGCGCAGGCCAATCTTGAACGCACTCATATTGTGTCGCCCTATGCCGGTCGTATGCTGGAGAAAATGGTCGATGTTGGACAAGTGGTGAGCGCTAACACCTCAGTCGCGACTATTTATGCGGTGGATACCGTTGAGGTGCGTCTGCCGCTTAAAAATCGTGATTTAGCATATATTGATTTGCCAGAAAACTTGAGGATTTCTGACAAGCAACAACATGCTTTGCCTGCCGTTCAATTAGTTTCGCAGCTGGGTAAAACCGAGCGTTGGCAAGGACAGGTTGTGCGCACCGAAGGTGCTATTGATGCCGCCAGTCAGCAGTTGTATGTGATTGCGCAGATTGATGACCCCTATGGCGAAGCGGCACGTGACCGACAGCCGCTGAAAATTGGCCAATATGTCAGTGCTGAAATCAGCGGGCGGTTGTTAACCGATGCGTTGGTGGTTCCCAATAATGCCATCTATCAAGGCAGTTACGTGTATGTGGTTGAGCAGGGTTTGTTACGCCGCCAGAATATAACGATTGCCTGGCAAAACAATGATGACGCACTCATACAACAGGGGCTAAAGCCGGGTGAACAGTTGGTGATTACACCACTCGGTCAGGTGGCATCTGGCACAGTGGTGAAAGTTGCAACTGCTAGCGGCGACAGTACAGCGGATGTCATTGATCAATCTGCGCCAGTAGCTGAGGCCTTATAATGATCAGTTGGTTCGCCCGCAATCATGTCGCCGCCAATCTATTATTAATTTCTATTGTTTGCCTGGGCTTATTTTCGGTGCGTAGTGAACTACCGGTGGAATTTTTCCCGCAGTTTGATACGGATACGGTAACGGTCTCGGTGAGTTTACGCGGTGCAACGCCGCAGGATGTTGAGCAAAGCATTGCCATTCGTATTGAAGAGGCGCTGCTTGACCTTGAAGGTATCGATAAAGTTATTAGCCGGTCCGCTGAAGGCAGTGCCACGGTTACTATCGAGCTTGATGATGACTACGATGACCGGGACTTACTGGCGGACATCAAAGCACGTGTTGATGCCATCAACACCTTTCCCGTAGAAGCTGAAAAGCCAGTTGTTAGTTTGCAGGACTTTCGCAATCGAGTGATCACAGTCGCCGTGGCCTCGCAGTTTGGTGAACATGAAGTGCGCGAATATGCTGAACGGGTGCGTGAAGAGTTATTGCGTTTGCCCGGTATCTCGCAGGTGGAACTCGATGCAGTGCGTGGCTACGAGATCGGCATTGAGGTGGCGCAGGATCGCCTGCGTGAATACGGTTTAACCTTGGCCGTAATTGGCGACGCAATCAGTAAAAGCTCGTTGGATTTATCCGCAGGTAACATTCGTACCAAAGGCGGCGATGTACTGATTCGCTCCAAAGGGCAGGCCTATCAACGTGACGAGTTTGAGCACATTGTTATTAAAACCAATGCCGATGGCAGTATTTTGCGGCTCGGGGATATTGCCCAGGTGAGTGATGGTTTTGAGGAAGTGCCGTTACGTACTCGCTTCAATGGCGAACCGGCGGCGCTGGTGGAAGTGTACCGAGTTGGCAAGGAAAGCATTATCGATGTGGCGGAAACCGTTCATAACTACATCGATGAGACGCAAAGCTCGTTGCCTGAAGGCATGACTGTCAGTTACTGGGATGACAACTCGGTGCCGGTTAAAAACCGCGTTGCCACGTTGCTGAGAAACGCTGCGCAGGGCGGTATTCTGGTGCTGTTGCTACTGACTCTGTTTCTACGCCCCGCGATTGCCTTCTGGGTGTTTGTCGGCGTGCCTGTCAGTTTTATGGGCGCCTTTTTTGTCATGAACCTGATGGGCGTATCGATCAATATCGTCAGCCTATTTGGTTTTATTCTGGTATTGGGCATTGTGGTGGATGATGCCATTGTTACCGGAGAAAATGTCTACCGTCATATGCGGGGTTCGGAAACCGGCCTACAGGCAGCCATTAATGGCACCAAGGAGGTGTCGGTGCCTGTCACTTTTGGCATTCTGACGACCATTGCTGCTTTTTTGCCCATTGCTTTTGTGGAGGGCGCACGGGGCGCCATCTTTGCGCAGATTACCCTGGTGGTGATTCCGGTGCTGGTCTTTTCGCTGATTGAGTCAAAGCTGGTGTTGCCAGCTCATCTCAAACACGTACGTTTACCACAGCAGGGCAGTCGGAAAAATAGACTTGAGCAGTGGCAGCAGTCTTTTGCTGATGGCTTTGAAAGCGCTATTCTTAAGTATTACCGGCCACTTCTAAAACTCAGTTTACGTCATAGTTTTTCGGTGTTGGCGCTGTTCATCGGCAGCTTTATTTTGCTGCTGAGCATCATTACCAGTGGCTGGACCCAGTTCACCTTTTTTCCGCGCGTGCCAAGTGAAACGGTGAGGGCCACACTGGCCATGCCGGTGGGTACGGCCTTTGCTGTCACGGATCGTTATATCGATCGCATGACAGTTACCGCTCAGCAATTACAGGAAAAGTATCGCGAGCCTGGCAGCGACGAAAGTATCATTGTTAACATCCTGGCATCTACTGGTGCCAGCGGTGGTGTCGGTAGTCTTGGCAAAGTACGTTTCGAAGTGGTGCCGCCTGAGCAGCGTGAGTTGACGGTCAGTACCACCGAGCTGGTTAATGAATGGCGACAGCTGATTGGCGAAATTCCGGGGGCTGAATCGCTACTGTTCCGCGCTGAAATTGGCCGTGGCGGTGATCCCATTGATGTACAGCTTACCGGCCGTTCACTAGAGCAACTTGGTGACGTGGTTGATAGTGTGTCGGCTCATTTGGCGCAGTATGGCGGGGTGTTCGATATTAACGATAGCCTCTCAACCGGCAAAGAGGAGCTACAACTTGAATTGACGCCGCAGGGACATGCGTTAGGGCTGTCGCGCTCTGATGTGACTCGTCAGGTACGCCAATCATTTTTTGGTGTTGAGGCGCAGCGCATACAGCGGGGCCGTGACGATGTGCGCGTGATGGTGCGCTTACCTGCACAAGAGCGCAAAGCACTGGCCGATCTTGAGGGCCTGTTGATTCAAACAGCCAGTGGTGGCTCGGTACCCCTGTCTCATGTGGCGACTTTCGAGGCGGGCCGCAGCCCGGCCACCATTTACCGTATTGACCATTACCGTACCGTCAATGTGCGCGCCGATGTAGATAAAGAAGCGGTCAATATGCAGACGCTGCAACAGAACCTAACGGCCTTTTTAGATGAATTACAGCAGCAGTATCCGGGCGTGCGTTATGAGCTGGAGGGGGAGGCTAAAGAACAAGTTGAGGCCTTTGGCTCACTGGGCTGGGGTTTGTTGTTTGTATTGTTTTGTATTTATAGCCTGCTGGCGATTCCTTTTCGCTCCTACGCGCAGCCAATCATTGTGATGTCGGTGATGCCCTTTGCGGCAATTGGCGCGATGATTGGTCACTGGATTATGGGCATGAATCTGACCATGATGAGTGTGCTGGGCTTGATGGCCCTGCTTGGCGTAGTGGTTAATGACAGTCTGGTGCTGGTGGATTTTATTAACCAGCGCCGCCGTTCCGAAGTGGGTTTGTTGAAAGCGATTTTACTGGCGGGCACGGTGCGTTTTCGTCCGGTGATGCTGACCTCTGCGACCACCTTTATCGGTCTGATGCCGTTGTTGTTTGAGAAATCCACGCAGGCACAATTTTTGATTCCAATGGCCGTGTCGCTGGGTTTTGGGATTTTGTTTGCGACACTTATTACATTGGTGATGGTACCGATTAATTATCTGTTGCTGGCCAACCTTAAAAGCTGGTGGTCTAAGTAATTAAGCTGTTATGCCGCTGGCTGATGAAATTCAATGACATTGCTGTCCGGGTCGCGGATGAATAGAAACATCGCGCCATCGGGTGTGGTGATAGGGCCTTCGGTAATCGGCATTGCCAGTTTTTGTAGGTTTTTTTGTACCGTATCGATGTCGGTGACTTCCAGCGCAATGTGGGTGTAACCGGTGAATTTCTCGGTTTCATCCATTAGTTTGTTGGTTGTGGAGTCGAGAGAGGCATTGAGGATAAAGTTGATATTGATGCCCGATGGATGCTCCATAATCGCGACAGGTTCCGGTCCCACTGGACCGATAATGAACACAAATCCTAGCTGTTCGTAAAAGGCGCGCGAGACGTGCAAATCTTTGATCGTCAGGCCGACGTGGTTAATGCGTGTGATTTCTTTCATGGTGAATTCCATTTTTCCTATTGTTAAGCCTAAGACCCAGATAACTTGAAACTGTTTGTTTACAGGCAAGCCTGCGACATTTGTGAGTGTGCCGCAGACTTGTTTGGGATGGCAACGGTTTAGCTAAGTCAAAAATATATTACGCTAACTTAGCCATCGCGTTGTGGGTCTTATTGGCATATTGCGGATCTGCCAGAGTAAATTGTGCCAGCATGCGCTCTTTTACTGAATCCGTTGCAAGCACTAAACCATCGGCAATGTTTGCTGCCAATTGATCTTGCTGTGATTCATTCATCAACCTGAACAAACTGCCAGCCTGGCTGTAGTGGTCCTCCTCACTGGTGTCGTAACGTGTCATCCAGGCATTTTCCAATATAGGCATGGCTGGTTCGGCAATAGCGGGTTCTGGCACAGCAGCGCCGTGATTAATACCGTCATTGGGATAGAAATTACGGCCTGAGCTCTGATTGTTATTGGTAGCAGTGCTGCCGCCATGTATGGGGCAACCACCCGCCATGGCACCGTCGCGTTGGTAATGATTCACTGGGCAGCGTGCTGCGTTCACTGGCAACTGATTCGCATTTACGCCGACACGATAACGGTGCGCATCCTGATAGGCGAGCAGGCGACCCTGTAGCATCTTGTCCGGTGAAGTGCCGATACCCGGTACCAGATTGCTGGGGGCAAATGCTGCCTGTTCGGTTTCGGCGAAATAGTTCTCCACGTTACGGTTTAATTCCAGTTGGCCCACTTCAGCCAGAGGAAAGTCCGCATGGGGCCATACCTTGGTCAGATCAAAAGGATTGATGGCGTAATGCTGCGCTTGTTCTTCGCTCATGATCTGCACTTTTGCTGTCCAGCTGGGGTATTCACCGCTGTTGATGGACTCAACTAAATCCTGTTGTGCCCCGGAGGAGGACTGCATGGCGGCCTCATCATTAGTCAGGGTTTGAATGCCCTGATTACTTTTGAAATGCCATTTGAACCAGCTGCGTTCACCGTTCGCATTCCAGAAGCTATAGGTGTGCGAACTAAAGCCGTGCATGTGACGATAGGATTTTGGAATACCTCGATCCGACATTAAAATCGTCATCTGATGCAGAGACTGTGGATGACTCGCCCAAAACTCATACATGGCCGCCGGGTCTGGCAGATTAGTTTGCGGGTTCTTCTTTTGTGAGTGTACGAAGTCCGGGAACATGATGGGATCACGCAGAAAGAACACAGGCGTGTTATTACCCACCATGTCGTAGTTACCCTGGGCGGTATAAAACTTGATGGCAAAGCCACGTGGATCACGAGCGTAATCGCTGGAGTCCTGGCCACCACCCACCGTTGAAAAGCGCACAAAAACCTCGGTTTGCTGGCCAGTCTGCTGTAAGAAATCGGCGATGGTGTGATCTTGTAAATCATGTGTCACGGTGAAGGTGCCGTAGGCGCCGGTGCCGCGGGCATGTACTACACGCTCGGGAATGCGTTCACGATTAAAGTGTGCAAGCTTTTCGAAAGTGTAGTGATTGTCGAAGGTCAATGAGCCGCGTTCACCGGCACTGATGCTGTTATTGTCATCGGCGACGGGCGCGCCGGTGGAGGTTGTTAAAGTAACGTTGCTCATGTGCTTATCCTCAGAGTGATGTTGGCAACCAAAATGGCCTGCTCTGAGGAATAAGATATGTTACGTAGTTTGTTTTGTATAATTGATTGATTTCAAGCTATCAATCTAAAAAATCTATCAATGTGTTTGTGCTGGTAATCGGGCGTTGATTAAATTAGTTGGCATAGAGGGCGGGATTTGAAATTCCGCCCTCACGGAGTGGTTTAGATGGGCGAGGAAGTAGAGTTTAATTCCACTTGAAACCGGTTTCGGCTTTCGAATCTTCACGGTATTTATGTTGTAATCCTTTTAGGAAATTGCGCAAAATCTGATCTTTACAGGCACGGTAGTGTTTATGACCAGCTTTACGGAACAATGCACTTAACTCGGGTTTGCTCAAGGCAAAGGGCGCTAATGCCAAAATTGCGAGGATATCGTCGTCTTTCAGGTCTAGTGCGATTCTGAGCTTTCGGAAAATAATATTGTTGGTTAAGCGTTTCTCTGGCTCGGGTTGTGGGCCGTCTTTTTTGCCGCGTTTATCGTTAATCAAACCGTTAAGGAAGGTTGCCAGCTGTGTGTCACTACATGGCTGGTGATCCGGATTGTCGTCTTTTTTTAACCAGTTACTAATTTGCTCGCGCGTGACTTTGAGATCGGCTTGGGCAAACAAGGCCATCATTTTTTTATCGTCATAGTCAAAGGTGTAGCGGATACGGCGCAAAATATCGTTATTGGTCACAAATAGATCCTGATCTGGCTAATAATCTGCCAGTGTATTGCTTTGACTTCTAAATGTGGAGCGAATAAACCTGTGAATTAAAAAGCTTTTGCCGCACAGGGTCGTTTCTGGTTGAGATGTAATTATCAATTGCATTGAGAGTTAGCCTTGGTTTTTTCGGTAGTTGAAAAAAGTATGTCTTCAGAGTAATAGACTTTTTGGAGAATGACTTTTATCTTGGAGGTTCTGTTGTTTGTTCAAATGATTCCAAGAGATTATTTCATGCGATTGCTTTCGGTTACCGCTTTTTTCCTTTCCCTGCTGTCGTCTACGTTTCTTTTGGCTGCTAGTAAATACGATATTGCGGTTATTTCTGATGGCCCAAATCAGCAACCTAATCCCATCGAAGTAGCTTTGATTGATGAGCTTGTTGCGCTCACCGAAGGTGAGTTTGAGATAACGATCAAGCGTTATCAGGCGGACTGGACGCTGCCTAGTATTGAACGTGCTTTTCAGCAGGCTTACGCCAATTCGGCTATTGATATGCTTTTGGTGACAGGCATTGCGGCAAATCAGGTCGGAGTGGCTCGCAAAAGCTTCGATAAACCCACCTTCCTGCCGGTTGTGTTTGACGTCGAATTGATGGGGGCTCCCATTGAGGGTGATGTGTCGGGCAAGACCAATCTTAATTATCTGGTGAGTCAGATAGAGTTCCAGCAAAATTTAAGCAATTTCAAACGCTTGGCTCCAATGAAAAAAATTGCCTTGATTGGTGATCAAGTGGTGTTTGAAGCGGTGCCTACTGTGATTAAGGATGCGCGTCGAGTTGCTAAAGAAGAGGGCGTTGATCTGGTCTTTATTGGGCATGATGGGCAAAACGATGATTTGGTATCGGCTATTGCTGACGGTGTGGATGGCGTGATGGTGGCCGCATTCCCACGCATGTCCGAGATAGCTTATCTGGCCATGATAGATGATCTTAATCGTCGTAAATTACCGAGTTTTAGTTTTCTGGGCTCGGAGCGGGTGGCTCAGGGTCTTTTGTTTACCGATACGCCTAATACGGACTGGGGGCGTTTGGCGAGACGCAATGCCTTGAATATGCAGGCGGTCATGCTGGGTGCTTCTGCGGCAGAGATTGGTGTGTTTTTCGAGACTAAAAGCGAATTAACGTTGAATATGGAAACGGCCCGTCAAATTAGTTTGTCCCCCAGCTTTGATTTGTTGGCTGAAGCAGTGCAATTGAATCGCTTGCCGGAAAATCAGGGCACGCTTTATTCTTTAGTCGATGTGGCGGAATTAGCGCTGGCTCAAAACTTGCAATTGAGTGCCGAGGCCTATGGTCTCAGTGCCGGGCAGAGTGACGTTAGAAAGGCAAAATCCAGCCTGTTACCCCAGTTAAGCCTGGGTTCTTCCTATACTCAGCGCAAAAAATCTGATGCAGTGCTAGCAGGACAGTTAGCGGAAAAGAGCAGTGATGGTTCGATCAGTCTCAGCCAGCAGTTATATTCCGACAGCAGCTGGGCCAATCTGACCATTCAACGTTATCTGCAAAATAATCGTGAAGCCTCCTTTGAACAGAGCAAGCTGGAAATTGTTCAGGCGGCCACGATTGCTTATTTGAATGTATTACGTGCACAGACACAGGTACGGGTTAGGCAGGATAATCTGAATTTGACTAAAACCAACCTCGAGCTGGCACGCGATCGTGTCCGAGTCGGTTTTTCCAGTTCAGCAGATGTGTACCGTTGGGAAAGTAGCATGGCTAGCGATCGGGCGACGCTTCTCCAATCCACCGCAGATTTAAATCAAGCGCGGGAAAACCTTAATCGTTTGTTACATCGTCCTATCAGTGCTCCGTTTCGCGTCGCAGATGTTACTGAAACAGATCCCTTTGCCTTGAGCCCCGATGAGTTTACTAGCCTGATTTATAACCCACGGTCTTATGGTTATTACACGGATTTTGTTTTGCAGATGGGCTTTGATTTGTCGCCGGAGCTGGCACAGCTCAAAGCTCAAATGGGCGCTAATCAGCGTGAAATTGTTAATCGAAAAAGGGCCTTCTGGTTGCCTGATTTCAGTATTAATGGCCGCTATGGTGAAAATTTTGACCAGTCGGGGCTCGGTGTTGGTAGCACAGAGGGCGACTCCGATTGGGATGTCAGTGTTACGGCGTCTATCCCGTTGTTTGATAGTGGACTTCGTCGTACTGAATTATCTCGCTCAAGACTTGAGCGTAAGCAGTTAATGGCTTTATTTGACGCTGCCCATGAGCAGGTTGAGCAGCAGATAAGGGCCAATATCCATGAGGCAGTTGCGTCCTTTGCCAACATTAAGCTGTCGAAGCAGGCAGCATCCTCGGCGGCTAAAAACCTGGAGTTGGTAACAGACTCCTATGCCAAGGGTTTAGTGTCCATTATCGATTTGCTTGATGCTCAGAATGCCGGGCGGCAGGCTGATGAGGCGGCGGCTAACGCGGTCTATGATTTTTTGATTGATATTATGAATATGCAACGCTCGGTTGGATTGTTTGAATTTATGCTTTCTGACGGGGAAAAACAGGCATGGACCATCGAGTTAAAGGACTATTTACAGCGTCGTCAGCGAGAGGAAGGATAATTAAATGAGAATCACAATGGGGCGCTCTATGTTGCGACGATTGTTTCGTCAGTTAGGTATCGTCGGGGTATTAGCTGCGGCTGTGATGCTTTCGGGCTGTGATAAGCAGACCGAGGCCGTCGAAGCACAGTTAAGGCCCGTGCGTTATATCGTCGTGGAAAACCCGCTGGCACTTCGTACTCGAACCTTCACAGGCAGCAGCAAGTCTGCACAACAATCACGCCTGAGCTTTAAGGTTGCGGGTACCGTGGTGAAAATGCCGGTGCAGGTGGGTGATGAGCTTAAGGCGGGTGATCTGGTGGCGAGATTAGACCCTTCGCAATATGAATTACAGTTACAGCAGTCTCAGGCTGCGTTGATGCAGTCTCAGGCCAATGCGCGTAATGCCGAATCCAATTATGAGCGAGTTAAGGGACTATACGAGAACAATAATGCTTCACGCAATGATTTGGATAGCGCTAGGGCGTCTGCTGAATCCGCACGTGCTCAGACACGCTCCGCGCAGAAATCACAGGAGTTAGCTAGTTTGAATCTGTCATATACGCAGTTGCGTGTTGATGTGCCTTGTTCCATTGCTTCGCTGGCCGTTGAAATTAATGAAAATGTCAGTGCCGGTTCTCAGGTTGCGCAGGTGAATTGTGGTCAGGAACTGGAGGTCATTATTGAAGTGCCGGAAAGTCTGATTGCTGACATTCGCCAAAATATGTCGGTTGATATTCACTTTGATGCCATGGCCAATAAAACCTTCAAGGGACAAGTTTCGGAAGTTGGCGTGTCATCCTCAGAAACGGCTTCAACCTTCCCGGTATCGGTGCGACTTGATCGTGATTTGGATAACCCGGAATTGTTGTTGCGTAGCGGTTTAGCGGCGGAGGTGACCTTCTCCTTTACGGTTGATACGGCGTTGGATCGATACCTGGTACCGCTGGCCTCAGTTGTTAATGACGTGGAGGGTGCCTTTGTTTTTATAGCCGACCCAACGGATCAACAAGGTGAAGCATTGGTGCGTCGTAACACCGTAGAATTGGGTGAGTTGACGGATAAAGGCATTGAAATTTTATCGGGTCTTGAGGCTGGCGATCGCGTCATTACCGCCGGGGTTTCTGTGGTTCGTGATGGGCAGCGAGTGCTGTTGCCATGAACCTGACGCGTTTTGCAATCGAGAAAAACCGTATCACCTTAGTGCTGGTGGTGTTGCTGTTCTTGTCGGGCCTTTTAGCCTATGGGAATTTGCCTAAGGCGCAGGATCCGGGCTTTACTGTGAGAGCTGCGGTAATTACCACACGTTTGCCAGGTGCTGCTCCAGAGCGCATGGAGCAGCTTGTTACCGATAAAATCGAGAAGAAAGTACAGGAAATGCCTGAGGTCGATTTCATTGAAAGCGAGTCTCGCAGCGGCATTTCCATCATCACGGTTAATTTCAAAGAAAGTTACAAAAACATGCGGCCTATCTTTGACGATATGCGTCGCAAAGTGGATGACGTTGTTGAGGATTTACCCGAGGGCATTAATGGCCCCAATGTAAATGATGAGTTTGGAGATGTGTTTGGCAGTGTGTTTACCTTGGCCGGTGAAGGTTACAACTATGCCGATTTGGAAGATGTCGCCGACGAAATTCGTGACGAGCTTTTAAAAGAGCCGGATATTGCCAAGGTCAGTATTCACGGTGCACAAGAGGAAGTGGTGTTTGTTGAATACAACAATGCCCGACTTACCGAGTTGGGGTTGTCGCCTCAGCAATTGGCATCTGTGTTAGCGAGCGTCAATATTCTTTCCTCTGGAGGTAATATTGTTAATGGTCGCGAAAGAGTCGCGCTGGAACCTACCGGAAATTATGAATCGGTTGAAGAGTTACGGCGCACGGTGCTGGAGTTGCCCTCTGGTGGGCTGGTGTATCTGGGCGATATCGCCAATGTTTATCGTGACTATATTGACCCACCTAGCAGCGTCGCGCGTGTGAACGGTCAGCCCACTTTGGCGTTGGCAATTTCCATGCGTGAAGGTGGCGATATCCTTAAATTGGGTGAGCGACTGGATCAGTTAATCCCGGAAATTGAAGCGCGCTATCCCTGGGGTATTGCGATGGAAAAGATCTGGTTTCAGGCAGATTTGGTTGAGCAGAGTGTTGATAACTTTGTTTCCAGTCTCACACAGGCCATCGTTATTGTGGTGTTAGTAATGGTGGCTTTTCTGGGCTTCCGTACTGGCACCGTCGTGGCCACACTGATTCCCACCACCATGATTATCACCTTCTTTGTGATGCAGTTATTTGATATCACTATCAACCAGATATCCTTGGCGGCGCTGATTATTTCGCTGGGTCTGTTGGTCGATAATGCCATTGTGATGGTGGAGTCGGTGTTGTTGAAACGTGAAGGAGGCATGCCTGCCGTACAAGCAGCAATTGAAGCGGGCGTTGAGTTGAAAGGCCCTTTGCTGGTGTCCTCCTTAACAACTGCGGCTGCGTTTATGCCTATTGGTCTTGCCGAATCAGCTGTTGGTGAATATACCGCTGACATCTTCTATGTGGTGGGCATTTCATTGCTGACCTCATGGCTTCTGACCATGACTTTTATTCCTATGTTGACCACTATCAGCCTGAAAGTGAAACAGAAGCACAGTATCGATGAAGAGATATTTGAAGGCCGCTGGTATGCCATGTACCGAGGTTTTTTGATTGCGGCTTTACGTCATCGAGGCCTTTTTGGCTTGGCCGTGGTTGCTGTGTTTGTGCTGGCCATTCAGGGTGTCGGGCTGGTGCCAAAGATTTTTATCGAACCCTCTCAAGACCCGGTATTTACGGGTAAGTTAGAAATGCCACTGGGTACTTCCATTGAAGCCAGTGAAGAAGTTGTCGCAGCCATTGATGAGTTTCTTGCCGAAACTTATTATCAGCCAGAAAAAGGGGAGCCGGTGCTTGCCAATTGGATGGTTTTTATTGGTGAAGGCGGGCCTCGTTTTTCACTGGGGCTTAATCCGCCCAACCCCAATCCGGCTAACTCCTTTTTAGTGGGCAATACCCATGATGGTGCTCGTGTTGAGGAAGTCATGGCGGGTGTTGAGCAGTTTGTGCGTGCTGAATTTCCTGATTTAGCCGTGCAGTTATCACGGTTGGAAAACGGCCCTCCAGTAGGTTACCCGATTCAGATTCGCTTGTCGGGACAGGATGTTGATGGGCTTTATCGGATTGCCGATCAGGTAACCTATCAGCTGTATCAGTCAGCTGGCGTCACCTCAGTGAAAAATAGTTGGGGCCTGCAAACTAAAAAGTTACTGGTTGATGTGAATCAGGAACGGGCGCGACGTGCAGGCGTGACCAGTGAAGATGTCGCCTATTCCTTGCGTACCAGTTTGGCGGGTATTGAGCTGACACAGTATCGGGAAGGGGATAAGTTGATCCCGGTTAAATTACGCACTGTAGCGGCGGATCGTGAAGATGTTGGTAAGCTGGATGGCATGAGCGTTTACGCGCAATCTTCGGGTGATCGTGTACCGTTAAAACAAGTGGCCGATGTGCGATTGGTGTTTGAGCCAGGCATGATTGAACACCGTGATCGTGACCGTACCATTACCTTGAAAGTACAGCTTGATGAGGGTGTAACCGCTGCTGAAGTGAACAGCGAATTTATTCCCTGGCTCAACGAAGTGAGTAAACAATGGCCGGCAGGCTATCAGTTCGAGCAGGGAGGGGAGTCGGAGTCCTCCGGTGATGCTAATGCCTCTATCGCAGCAAAATTACCCTTGGCCTTCATGGTCATTATGATGTTGCTGGTGATTCAATTTAACTCGATTCGCAGGCCCATTATTATTCTGGCAACCATTCCGCTGGGCTTAATCGGTGTGACCTTTGGTTTGCTGGTGGCGAATTCTTCCTTTGGCTTTTTTACGATTCTCGGCGTGATTTCCTTGGCGGGCATTATTATTAATAATGCTATTGTGTTGATTGACCGTATTAAAATTGAAGTTGAAGAGCTCGGTAAACCGGAGGCTCGGGCCATTATTGATGCCTGCCAGCAACGTCTGCGTCCTATCATGTTAACCACCGCAACTACCGTGCTGGGCATGATGCCGTTGTGGTGGGGTGGTACTGCCATGTTTAAGCCTATGGCTATTTCAATTATCTTTGGTTTGGCTTTTGCGACGCTATTGACGTTACTGGTTGTACCCGTGCTGTATGCGACGTTGTTTCGAGTGAGTTTTAGTAAGGATTGAAACTGGTGAACAGGTTCTCTTACTGCTGCCTTGAAAATGTTGAAAAAGGACTGGCGGTAAAGTTTATAGCCGGCTCTTTTGAACAAAATAATAACGACCTAACACCACCAGTAAAACACCGCCTAGAATCATCAGAGCTGCGAATGCTAGGCGAAATGTAATGGCTTCGGAAACAAAAATGACACCACCAAATGCGGCGATAATGGGGACTAATAATTGAATTACCGCAGCTTGTGTAGCTGAAAGGCCTGCCAGCGCAATGTACCACATGGTGTATCCGATACCTGAAGCAATACCACCAGATAGCACAGCTAGTAATATGCCCTCAAATGTCAGGTGGAGGTTTTGTAGGGTGGCAAAGGTCAGGATAATAAGCAGTGGTGTGGTGCGTAAAAAATTATAGGTGGTATCGGCTAACGGATTGCTCGAACCTTTACCCTTAAGGGTATATAGGCCCCAGGCGATGCCAGCTATTGTCATTAGTGAAAAACTGAACAGTGGCGGTGCTGTCACACCAGGTAATACCAAGTAAACGAAACCGAAAAATGCCAGGGCTACTCCAAGCCATTCTGATATATGAAGGCGATAGCCCGATATCAGAGCCATCAAAATCATGGTGACCTGTACGGCACCAAACAGTATGAGAGCACCGGTGCCTGTGTCGAGGGCGATATAAGCAAACGAGAACGCAATGGCATAAACAAATAGCATGACGCTAGCAGACCAACTGCCCCGGCTGAGAGTACTGTTTTTATTACTGCTGAATATCAGAATGATCGAAAGAACAACGGCGCCTGATAATAGCCGTATGACAGTAAAACCTGCAGCATCAATGGACTCATCACCTAAAGCCAAACGACACAGCACTGAATTTGCAGCAAATGCAATTAAAGCCATGGCTGAAAAAACAACGGTTTTCGCTAGAACTTTATTCGCTGCTTTCATTGCTTGAAACTCATGGATAACTCATCACAGAAGCAGATATTGGAGTGTAGTGCTGTAGTCATTTTACAATAAAAAGGAATAGCTCAGACCGATTGACGCACAGAGGCCAATCACACTCACCACTCCCATTTTAAACCGGAACAGCGCCACAAAAGCGGCCGCGCCAATCAATGCCGCAAACCATTCAAAACTGCCCTCAAAACCCTGCGGCCACAGCACGTGGTAGGCAAAGAACACCGCGAGGTTGATGACCACGCCCACGACTGCGGCGGTGATGCCGGTCAGCGGTGCAGTGAACTTGGCATCATGACGGGTGGCTTCTACCGATGGGCCGCCCAGCAGAATAAACAGGAATGACGGCAGGAAGGTGAACAGCGTCGCCACGGCCGCGCCTGCCGCACCAGCCAGTGGCAACATTTCCGGCCCGAATATTTGCTTGCTCCAGCCGCCCATAAAGCCGACAAAGGCAACGATCATGATAAGTGGGCCGGGGGTGGTTTCGCCCAGCGCCAGGCCGTCAATCATTTGGGTGCCGCTTAACCAGGCGTATTGTTCAACGTCGCCCTGATAAACATAGGGTAATACCGCATAGGCGCCACCAAAGGTCAGTAGTGCCGCTTTGGTAAAAAACCAGCCAATTTGGGTGAGCGTGCCTTCCCAGCCGTAATTGGTAAATAGTAATGCCATTGTGATTAGCCAGATGATCAGGCCAACTGCAGCAAAGCCGATAAAGCGACTGAGTTTAAAGCGTGCATGAGGCGGAATCGGCGTATCGTCATCGATAATTGCTGGCCCATAACTGTCCTGCTTGGCATCAACGGCGCCGCCAATTTTAAATTTATCTGGGGCCAACCGAGAGCCAAATAAGCCAACCGATCCAGCGACCAGTACGATGTAGGGGAAGGGGATGTCGAAGGCAAAGATGGCAATAAAGGCGAG
>Ga0105356_10001536_pt1 | contig 22928 bp, 27 predicted proteins | sample GOMGulsemesocosm_3_FD_83502 | JGI IMG/M metagenome (GOLD analysis project Ga0105356, IMG submission 83502) | Methane-oxidizing microbial communities from mesocosms in the Gulf of Mexico - GOM9D Gulf of Mexico | ecosystem: Environmental > Aquatic > Marine > Cold seeps | place: Gulf of Mexico... | reverse complement strand
TAGAGCTGTTTTATAATAGTCGTAGACGGCATTCGTACTTGGGCTATATAAGTCCAGTAGAATATGAGCGGGCAAGTGCCCCTATTTAATTAGTCCGGAAAAGTATGGCAATCTCAGACCACGGTTTAATCCCGACCATGAAACAGCTGGGTGTTGAATCGCATCCAAAACTGACCCACCATTTGTACTGAATTTTGACCCACCAAAATCCCATATGGTATAGGTGGATCAAGGCTTACGCCTAAAAGTGGTGGGTCAATCTAGCGTGCAATCCAACAAAAGCCACTCTTTTTTCTCTTGAAATGGCATTGTATGCACTTTTCTATTCCTCTTTTTTATCGCTAATGGATATTCGCATTTGACACAAAATGTCGGTGGATTGGCATGAACTATCGGGATTAAAAGCCCTCGAGCCGATAACTTGCCTAGTCTGATAATTTGAAAACGGGGTGGGTAATGAAGTTTTATAAAAATATAGCGGCACTAACAGTCGCCAGTTGCATAGGTTTTGCTCCTGCAGCGCAAGCGGCTTGGTGGGATGACGCCATTGACTGGGTTGAAGGTGCTGCAAATGATGTGGCTGATACCGTGGTTGATGCAGCTGAAAGCGTGGCTAGTTGGACCGAAGGGGCGGCGAATGACGTTGCCGATTGGACCGCGGGGGCCTGGGAAGATACGGTGGATTGGACGACGGCAGCTTGGGAAACGACTGAAGATTTTTATGCTGATGTTGTTAATGAAGCAGGCACAGTGATTACTTATGCTGAAAGTGGGATAGGAACAGTAGCCCTTATCGTTGGCAACGCCGTTGAATCTACGGTCAGCAACTATGATTACGGCCTAGATACCAATGCTTGGCGCATTAAAGCGCTGCGTATACAGAACAAATTAGACTATCGCGAAACACTGGATAACGCCTTATTCCTAGGCACACACAATTCCTACAATGCCAAGGAGTACTCTACTTCATTTTCTTACTTGGATCCTAATCACTATCTATCCATATACGACCAGCTAGAAGCGGGCATGGTTACCTTGGAATTGGATGTGCACAACTATACTAAGGCTAATAGTTTTTGGGCTTGGGAGTGGGGTACTGAGTTGACCTTGTGTCATGCGAAAGGCGAGCATATTGGATGCTCTATCTACGACCGTGCAGTGCTGGAAGGCTTATCTGAAATAGAGCTGTTCCTAAGCCAAAATACAGATGAAGTTATCCTGCTCTACATCGAAGACCATATGGACGGGCAATACGACACCATGATTAGCTTCCTAGAGGCGACTATTGGAGATCGTATTTACCGCCCTGATGGCGCTAATGGCTGTGAACAAATCCCCAATACCACATTGTCTAAGCAGGACGTGCTAGATGCAGGCAAGCAAGTTCTCCTTTATGGACACAACAAAGTGTGTAATGAAGCAACACCTGATATTTGGCACAGCTGGGCTTACAGTGGTGGCACAGGTAAGCGCGCCTTTGAAGACCTAACGGGTTTATCTGATCTGTGGGGGACTCCTAAGGTACTCACAGCGGATGCACTGATCGATGAATTGGCTGATGGCGTAAACTTTGTTGGTTTGGATATGTTGGGCTACTCAAGTACTGATCGTATTAGCGCTGCCGTTTGGAGCTGGAATACGAATGAGCCTAACAATGTGGGCGATGAAGACTGTGGCATGATGCGCTCTGACGGTCGTTGGAATGATGCAAAATGTACGAATGTTAAAAACTTTGCTTGTAAGAATGATGCGGATGAGTGGTATGTAACCAGTGCCACTGGCGTATGGTCTGAAGGTGTTGATCTGTGTGAGGCGGAGACCTCTGGAGCCTATCAGTTTGCTGTGCCCACTAACTACTCAGAAAACCAAGATTTGCTAGCGATCCAGAGTGCAGCAGGTGTTTCATCATCATGGATGTTCTACTCAGACCTTGCGATGGAAGGTGACTGGGTTGCCAATACTTCTGTTTTAAGTGGAGTTGCTGGAACCTCGGTTAGCAATGTTGACGAAAACTGGAAAAGCTTTACCTGTGACTCTGACCTGGTGATGGTGGGCAGTGCAACCACATATAGTGGTATAGACCCTGCCTCCGTTCGTTTAGATCAGGCCAACTGCCGCACTTATTATCAAGAAGGGGAATCCAAAGATACTGAAGTCGCTCACAATAATGAGACGGTTGATTTCTTGGCCTTCAATAGTAGCAGCATGTCTAGCAGTAGTTTTGCTGAAGCGGGTACAGTAACGGCTTCTGATGATTGGACAACGGTTAGCTTGAACAACAGCTATACCAACCCCGTTGTTATCGTGCAAATCTCTACTTACAACGGCCCTGATCCTGCGACGGCAGTATTGAAAAATATTAGCAGCACGTCCTTTGATGTTCGTGCAGCAGAATATGAGTGGGATGATGGCACCCATGCCGATGAAACCATTAGCTATGTGGTTATTGAAGCGGGTACACACGCTTTATCAGCGGGTGGCTCCATCGAAGCGGGCGTGGTTGATATCAGTACGACCTTTGATGGCTCACCTAACTTTACTGAAGTGAGTGTTGCTGCTTCTGATTATCACTTGGTTGCCCAAGTACAGAGTAACGAGACGGGAGCTATTGCTTCCACCCGTATTAAGGACAAAAATGCTAACTCATTCAAAGTGAGCTTGATGGTGCAAGAGTCTGATAATAACTCGGGTGATACCATTGCCAGCACGATTGCTTATGTTGCTGTAAGCCAGTAACACCCTTCTTTAAGTTGTAGCTAACTAACTTAAATTTTTAGCCCCGTTATGACTAACGGGGCTTTTTCATTTATGCGGATAAGCTATCCCCCAGCCGTATTAAATTACGGCTGGGCTATCAGAGTCGCTATTTCACACCCAGAGTAATCAGGTTCTGCTCCAGCTGTGCCCCCACCGCTGAACCTTGCTTATAGAACGCCGCAGGTGATCCAATAGGGGCGTAAACCCACTCGTAGTTGCCACTGGCTGGGTTTAGAAGGCTTAACCAAAGTGGTGCGCTGGTATTGCCATTTTTACCGTACTTGTCACCGGTGAATATGTTCACCCAAGTGGTATTGTTACCTTCTGGGAAGTACACCTTTTTCCAATCTTGGTTATAGGTTTTCTTGTTGACGATAGGCGCAACTAGAATCTCGCTGCCTAGCATCATGTGGTCAGTCAATGTCGCTAGCTCGTTATCGTTAGGGTAGTGCAGCATCGGGTGGCGAACCAAGGGGTGACCTTTGGTTTGCGCATCGACCATGAGTTGTGAACGATAGAAGGCCAATGCCTTGTAGACACGAGCGAATTTGTCAAACTGGTCGTAGGTGGTGTCGTTGTCATAGAACTGGGCATTGTCTGCAGGCTTCAAACCCTCGTGTGTGCGGTAGGCGGCAGTGAATGCGGATAGCTCCATCCAGCGTAGTAACAGCTCCTCTTCACGGCTGTAACCAATGCCACCTAGGGTTGCGTTGGTATAGCCGCCGATGTCGCTGTGGTTCAGGCTGATGCCTGAGAAGCCGCCGGACAATAGCGCCATGATAGAGGTCTTCATGCCGTCGTACTTGTCCCAGGTCACTAGCTGGTCGCCCTGCCATAGCAGTGTGCTGTAAGTGGGGGTCTTGGCAGCGCCAGAGCGGTTGAAGAATACGATGTCATCGCCGTAACCTGCTTCGGTAATTGCTTCGCGACCAATGCGCGCCCAGTCTACTGGGTACTGGTTGTGATACTGAGCTGCAGATACACCGCTATGTAACACTGCATCTAATGGTAGGGCTTCAGCAAAGTCGTGCATCCAACCATGACAGCGGCCCTTGGTGATTAACTCGTCTTTGATCACGTTCTTAATCCAGTTCACCGCGTTAGGGTTGGTTAGGTCAACCATGCCCGCGTCAAAATCCGTGTTCGTTACGGCGTAAATGCTGCCGTTAGTTTTCTTGACCATGTAGTTGTTCAGTACGGCTTCTTGGTATAGGTTGCGCTGTACATTGCCTTTTTCAGTCGCATCGACGAGGAAGGGGTTGATGTAGCACAACATCTTGCCGCCTTCGGCTTCGATAGAATCGACTAGGCCGTTCCAGTTGGGGTAGCGATCGTTGTCCAGTTCCCAGTTCCACCACAGCTGTGAACCGAAAGAGGTTTGACGCTTACCTACCCAGTCTTGCAACCAGAAGCCGCCAATCGGTGTGCCACGCTGCTTAAGTTCGTTGAGTACGGCGGTTACCTTGTCGGTGCCGCCCTGCATGCCGACGATAGCGCCTTCATTAAACCAGTCGGGTAGGGCGCGCATACGGCCTGTGTAATCGGTAAAGCGCTCAATTAGGTCTAACATGCTGTTGCCGAAAAGGATGCGGCCGTGCATGTCGCCGCTGAATAGGCGAACGCGTACTTCGTTGTCGGCACTTAGGTCAAATACGCTGTAGTCCGTGTTTTCTAGGAACAAGGACTTATTGGTATTGGTGATGTATTGAGGCACTGCGTAATAAGTTGTTAGCTCGTTGCCGCCAGAGCCATTAGACCCGGTGTTTACTAACTGCGTGATGGGGGTGTGGCCGCGGCCAACGCCTCCTTCTTCAGAAAGTACCGGTACCGTCTTGCCTTTCAGGTTGAGTACCGAGAACTGCTCGCCAAAGCCGTGGAAGCGCTCGTCGCTAGTTGAGCTATAAGCCAGCTCAGAGTAGTTCACATTGATGTTAGCAAAGTCGATGCTGTACTTCAGGTGGCCATATTGCTCTTGCTCAAAACGCAGGGTGTAGGCCGAACTACAGTTGTCACCACCCGAGATATCACCGCTAACGGTGACTACACCTGACCAAGAGCGGCTGATGCTGTCGACAGTTTGGATGTCACAGACCGCAGAGACATTTTCATCAATCAGGAAGGAACCACGGTTCTCGTGGCCGCTTAGGCTATGGCGAGCGCCACGCACAAAAGACTTGCCTGAACGAGAGGCCCATATTTCACGCCCCGCGCTCAATACTCGCAGCTGCTCGGAGCTGGTCCATTGAATTTGAAAGCCACCTGCGGTCTTCGATGTAGCGTTGGCGTTGCCAACGACGTCGCCATTAGCTGGGCCAGTAGCTTGTGCGGGGCTGCCGCCGCCAGCAAATACGAAAGAGGGTAATGCTAGTGCAGTAACGCTTACTATTAATTTTAAGTTCATGCTCTGTCTCCGTTTGTGATGGCCGAATTAAACCGTGGTGTGGGATGATCGACAAATGCAAGAGTTGTTGGGCTGAACGGAAGGCTTTGAAAATAAAGCCAAATAAATCAGTTGCTTAGAGTTTGTTTTTTCCTGTTTAAGCAAGTTTTTTCCTGTGCGCAGATCAGGAAAATCGGGAAAAACATACCGTTTGTCGCCGCCACAGGCGGGCGGATTGAGATGCTTTGGCGGGATTAGTGAGTTACATCTAATGCTTTATCTTGCTGTGTCTTGCAAAAAAAAGAGCGCCAATGGCGCTCTTAAAATACTACGAGGTGATGTTGTTAGCGCCCTACCATTCAAAAGCCAAGTGGCTGCGCGACTTGATCGTACTGCGGCCATTGATCTCTTGGGCATACTGAATATTCAGTTTGCTGATGTTGCCTGCAGCTTCTACATCGCTAGAGGTATCCTCAAAGACGATGGCGACACTGTTCTCTTGTCCTGCAGGTTTAAGTAGTGAGCGGTCTAGGGGGAAGTGGTCAGGGTTTGTGTTCATCCACATATCTCGGGTTGCACGACCCCAGAATCCACGACTTAGCCAATCCGTGTCGCTTAACCAGCGACCAATCAATGTGCCGTTCACATAGATGCTAGCCTTGGCGTTTTTACCTTTAAGGGCAATGACAACCGGTGCATGTAGGTTATCCGCATTGGGCAGGTCGGCGGCGTCAAAGCTTGTGCGATACCACTGCACATCACCCTTGGGCAATGCTGCAGGGAAGGTGTTATTCGACCATGCACTATCGTTGTAGCTAGGTTGTGCGTAGCCCGCCATGTCTCCGCTTAAGTCAGCGCGCATGCTCCAGTTGTTTAGCTGTCGCCAACCCACTTTAGCTTCACCGTATAAGCCTTTCTCTGAGTCAAAGCCCACTGCGGGTATTTGCGCTTGGGTAAGGTCTATTTTGCCGCGTGGGAACATAAAGCTGCCGTGGCCCCAAGTTTCTACACGGAAGGCGATGACATTTTTGCCCTTCTTTAAGTAGGGACGCAGTGATGGGTATTGATACTTCTTGTTCCAGCTGTCGCTGTCTAATTCGGTACCCAGTGGTGCCATGGTGGTTAGGTAGGTGCCGTTCACGTAGATACCAACAATGTCGGATGCGTGCTCAACATAGAGGTCGGTAGGCTCCCACCAAGGTAGCCAGTTCCAGCCGCTAAGATTTAATTCAGCGCGATACCAGACATGGCCTTTAATAGAACCTAGAGACTCCATAGACTTAGGGTTACCCGTCCAGTGAGTCCAGCTGCTATCGTCAAAACTTTTAGCCGCTTCGGCAATATCAGATTTGACCTTACCGCTGCTGATTATATTGCTGGCAATACTTGGTTGGCTATTAGTGCTGGGGGTGGCGTAGTTTGTGGCTAAAGTAGTGCTGCTGTAAGCATTGTTCTCGAACAGGTTGTTCACTGACTGTAGACTTTGCGCAGACATAACCATTAGGTCATTGTTGTCAGCGTCAAACTCCATATCGAAGGAGAAACCGCTAAAGTTAATGCTAGTGCTGCCTGGGTTTAAGTAGTCAGGCCCTGCAACCACAACGTCTTGACCGTTTTCATTAATGAACCAAACCTTGGCGGCCTCTGGCTTAGTCGTGATCAATACGCGCAGTGTTTGTCCATTAGCAGAGATCACCGCATGGGTGTTTTTGGCATGCTCATAGCTGATGTTGATTAAGCCGTGATTGTTTTCGTTAACGCTGATATTACTGTCTGCGTAGTCAACCACTGCCGCACCCGAGAAACCAGATAGCTGGATTTCACCCTCGGTTCCTGCATGACCATAAACGACTAATAGCTGGTCATTATTGAAGCTGCGAATGCTGAGGATGTCGCTACTGGAAAAATCCAGCGTACCAATGCTAAGACCGTAGTTAGCCACGAGGATAGATGCGGATACGTCATCTGCATGGCCAAAGGTGCCGCCATTTGCGTCGCGCTCTGGCTTGCTGGTGATACTGCTAAAGCGAGGAAAATTGAGCCCGTCTAGTTTGATGCCGTCTTTGGCTATCAATTGATCAGAGCCAGTCTGGTTTACTATGCCGATAAACTGCTCTCCCGTTGGTGCTTCATGCCAATAGTGAATACGGTTGCTGCCTTCGATAGAGCCAAGACTGCTATTGGCAATGCTTAAGCGGCTGTCCGCACCGGGTACGCTGCCGCTACGCTTGGCGTGGATAGAGCTGGCAAAAGACTTTTCTACCGATTCAAAGAATAGATTGTCGCGACGGAAAGAGTAGTACTTGTCACGCAGCTGGGCGGAAGGTGTGATGGCGCTGCCAAAGTCGACGACGTTGTGGAAGTAGCCTACGGTGGGTGCAATAAAGCCGGTTAGGATATTTTCAAAGGAAGAAAAATCGACTATTTTTTCGGCGCCTGCAATGTCCATGGTGACTGAGTTGAGCCTGCCCTCAGTGTGGTAGCCGGCGATGTTAAATGCCCATGCGCCGTCTAAGCCGCCCATGTAAAAACGCTTGATGCGTACCGGCTCTCGATCGGTCTCTGTGGTGCCGCTGGGGAAGTTAACGTACTCGCCGCCATGTTTGGCCGGGTTATGCATGTCGTTTAACAAGTCGAAAGCCACTTTTTCCGGCTCTGTGCTGCCATAGATATTCGGCATAGGGATAACGTTGGCAACGTCCCCCGTTGCAGAGGCCTTGCCGTCGCCGGGGCAAGTTGTGATTGGCACATCTATGCCATCGTTTTCGACTATATTGCGCAGGGCTGTGAAGTAGTTGCGTGTCGGTAGGTAGGACATTAGATTGCGTTCTGGCCCGCCCTCGTGCCAGGCAAGCTTGTCGACTTCATGGAATATTTCAAACCAATTGTATTCATTTTCTACCGAATAAAGAATGATCGGGCCGCCATTGCTAGCTAAGTAAGGCTTGATGACATCATTTAGCTCACCAAAGTAGCGATCTACATAGGCTAGGTAATCGGGGTCTTCGGTACGCAGGTTTACCTTTCCATCTGCAGCGATAGATTTCTTAGTGGTGCGGTCCATTAGCCAGCCAGGTACACCTCCGCCATCCATTTCGTTGGTAATGTAGGGGCCTGGGCGGAAATAGACAAAGATGCCCATTTCTTTACATAGGTCTAAGAACTTGGTGATATTGGGGTTGGCAAAGTCAAAAATGCCCTCGGTCTTTTCAATTTGGTTCCAAGCTATATACATATCAATAGTATTAAAGCCGGCAGCCTGAAAGCGCTCTAGACGGTCACGCCACGCACCAGTGGGCAGGCGAAACCATTGCACCGTGCCGCCGCGCAGGATCATGTAGTCGCCATCTATCTTATAGCCCGCTTGGTCAACTTCGACTGTATAGGGCGTACCGTCTGCTAGTGATGCGTTGGCGAAGTGGGTGCTTAACAAGGCCGCGCTTGCCAGTGCCAGGCTGCCGAGTATCCGTTTTGTGAACGTCATAATATCCCCCAAAGGAATGTGAGTAGGTGGCGGGGATAATGGTTTTAGCAAAAAATTATTGGCAGGAAATAAGAGGTAAACGAGGAAAATTACTCATGAAAAAGGAAAAAACAGGTCGTTTTCTTGGCTTTGTGAGAGCTGCTCACAGCGAATAAAGCCAGCTTGGCTATAAATGTAGAGGAGGAGGGCTATTGCACAAAAGAAGCTATCACTCTGGGTTTTTAACTTATATTATTGACGCATAACTAATATATAGCGGCTACCTCACTCAGTAATGCAATTACAACTGCACCTAAATATGGCGTTTTTTCTGAAGCGTTTAATCCTGCCTGTGGCTTTGCTGGGTTTTGCCTTGGCTTCAGTCATGGCCTTTAATTTATTACTTAATCGCCCAGCTATGTTGGCCCAACAATCGGTCTTGGCATTAGATTTCTGGCAACCAGAGCGCCAAGAGAAAGTATCTCTGGCGGGAGAGTGGGCTTTGTTCTGGGATGAATTCATTGCGGCAGAGGCAGTAGAGCAGCGCTTATTGGAGAATGACTTCTACGTTAATTTTCCTGGCGTGTGGACGGGGCTGCAATGGCAGGGGCAGAGTATTCCGGCGCAGGGGCGTGCGACTGCGGTATTGCGACTGAAATTGCCCAGCGAGGGCGAGCGCTATACCTTAAAAATACCTGCGCTAACGGCTAACTACCGCCTTTGGATTAATGGTGAGGCAAAGATAAAAAATGATGTGTTGGATGAAAAAATTCAGCAAGCGACAGGGAAAAAACAGTCTCGCTTAATTGACTTTAAGGCACTGGATAAAAATGGCTCAAAAGAAGCCCTGTTAATGTTTCACCTATCTAACTATCACTCTAAGACCGGGGGGATTTGGGAGTCTTTATATATTACTCGGGCGGAGCAGAGGGGCGAGTTAAGGAGCTTTAATGTGACTAGGGATGTGGTTACCTCCTTTGCCCTGTGTATCTGTGCGGTTGTTCTGGTCTGGCTGGCCTGGCGAAAGCAGCGACTTGCCTATGTTTTCTTAGCCTGCTGGGCCGCATTGATGGCGGTGCGTGCAGGTACTATTGAAGAGCGCTTGTTCTTTGAAATGTTTGCCATTCAGGACTGGGAGGCGCAGCGCAAATGGGAGTACGGTATCTTATATGCGATGTTTCCATTCTTTGCGCTATATTTAGGGCATCGCTTTCCTCGTTATTTTCCGGCGCAGTTGCACTGGATTACATCAGCTGTTTTAGGATCGTTGATACTATTGATTTTAGTGACCCCCGCCGTGGTGTATTCACAAACGATTTGGATTTTTCAAGGTACCGTATTGTTGTACGCGCTGTTGTGGTTTGGCGCCTTAGTAGAATTCACTTATAAGGAACCGAAGCACGGCAGCGCGTTATTGTTGGGTTCTTTGGTATTCGTTACCACGGCAGTGAATGACATTTTATATACCAATAATATTATCAACGGGATTAATTTAAGCCAGGTCGGAGCTTTGTTTTTCTTGGCCTGCGGCTACTTCTTGTATCGAGTGGAGGAGAAGGAAGCGGCAGAGGTGAATATGAATACGCCTATCATTAGCGTGCGACCTGAAGAGCGTGGCACTGATCCATCGAATGCGGATAAGCTGCTGATGACAGAGGAAGATAGGCGAGAGCTGATTGCCTCGGCTATGAATGTTGCGCTAGAGGCTTGGTTGAGCTTAGGTAAGAGCAAAATAGAATTGGCAGAAGAGAGCGGCCTGTGGAGAATTACAAATGATGATGGCACATTGAAAACCCGAACTCTGGATAAATATCTACGGGCTAAGGCCTTACCTAAAAACCCTCGCGTGGTCACCGTTGTAAAGACCTTAGAGTTTGTTAAAGGTACCGCAGGCTTACAAGAAGAGCAGGCCAGTTCACTAGAACAGGCGGTTAACAGCTTGTCCGCATAGCGAGGAAAATCAACTTCCTTCTTGGGCATTGATGGTGAACGAAAAATCGCAGGGCATATTATGCTCTGCCAAAGTGATTGACCGGTTGAACTTTATATTTGGCTGGTGCTGGTCAAAAAAATGTTTGTCTGCGCTGCAGAATACTTTGGCGAGTTGAGAGTAGCCCAACTGGTTTGAGTACTGTGCAAATAAACATTTGTTAACCGTGAAGATCATTTGATTATTGTCCGACTTGGATAATTTACCCTGGGCATTAAAGAAGCGGTCAGTGATTTTTTTGAAGTAGTGCATGCGTTGTTGGTCGTTGCGCTCAAGGTAGTCCACTTGTTGAATAATCGGTACATTGAACTTAAGAAATTCAGTGGCGACAACAATAATTAATTCCTGCAGGTCACTAATAGCTTGCTCTTCTGGTATTCCCGAAGCTCTCAATAAGTCGTATAAGATAAACGCGGGAGCAATCTGATGTTGGCTGGCTTTTTCTGCGGCACTGGGTTTACGTTGCTGGTTGAGCTGCTTGAAAGGATTATTAAGCAGAACTATAAGCTTGAGACGCAGAGCAATATTCAATGCCTTTTTGACGCCGTACTTTTTACTGAGCTGTACCACGGCAATGCGGTTGCCGTGGAGAAGTTCAAAGGCATGTAGGCGGATTATATGATTCATTGTGACTGCTTACCTATGGTAATTGCTTGATGACAGCAGTCTGGCTGCGCTCTATGCCGCCAAACTTAGCAATAGCCGCAGCTGTTTGGCGGTCACACTTGTGCCAAGCGGAGAAAAAGGGGGCCTGATCCTTGCTGTTTAAACAAATTTTCCCCTCTGCTGATGTGCTGGATACTTTGCTGCTAGCGCCGCCGAACTGTAGCAACTGCAGGCGCATTTCTGTGGTCAGGTTACTGTTAACAACAGTGCCTGGCGCCCACACTTCCATGACAGGTTTGATATGCATGACTCCATTACTGTAGCTATTAGCCTGGGGCTGAAAGCGTGTGCGTGCGATATAGCGACCGCGCTGGTTAACATCTGACCCTAGTAACTTCCATTCAATGTCTAAGGTGCTGGGCTTGGTTAGGCGGAAGGCAATGCCTTTGATTATTGTTGCTGCGGTATTGTAGTTACCTGAGGCCCCTGTCAGCTTGTACTGCGTACCCGTTTTATTGTACTGGTAAATATTACCCGTATTTTTAATGCGGGCAACACCTGAACTAGCCAGCGTTGACTGGCTGCCAGCGACGGCGGCGAAGTGCACATTTAAGTCGTAATCCAAGTGGTAGTTGAGTGGCTTTACCTCTCCAATTAACTGGAATCCGCCTTTATTCGGTGTCCATGCACGGAAGATATCAACGTTAAGTTGGCAGTCCAGCGCATCGCTGTCCTTTACACAATGTTCAATTTGAATATTAAATACATAGGGCCACATTCCATTAGAGTTGCAAGGTGAGCCAGAGGGCTGCTTGCTGTTGTCGCAGTGTAAGTCTAGTTCTACACCCTGTAAAAACATGATGGCTTTATCATAGCTGTTACCGTCGAAGGGGATGCTAATAGTCTGTCTGATTTTATTATTGGCAACGGGAGCAGAGCTGTTGGTTGCATTGTCAGTCCATTGCATACTGACTTTACCCTTACGGGCGAAAAGACCGTTGGTGTTGATAGTAACGGCGCTAGACTTGGGGTGCATATAGTTGCCGTCGACCCCGGTGTTTTGACCGAACTGGTAAACCAGCTGGTTGTTATCACTCGCAGGGTCAATGAAATTATTGAATTTAGATATACGATGAGGGATGCGGCCACCTTTGTTATCGATAATAAAGCGCAGCCACTCGTGGTCGAAACCTTGCCAAATACTCAAATAGCTGGAGTCTTGTGGATACAATGTTTGTGTGGCGCTAAAATTGGTTTTTGTAGTGGCACTGCTGCTATTAATTTCAGCATTAATGTCTGAACTTGCCGTGGGGGCTGCAGGTATAACGGGAGCGGGTGTGCCGCCGCCTGCGAGTGATTGAGTGCTGGTGCCGAGCAAGGCCAATATAAGCAGAGCAGTATTTTTCATGTTTTTCCCCAGATAGTAATATTTGTTCAGGGAGTGTATGTGGTGTGTGAGGTCAGTTATTTTAAGACACCACAAGGATGTGGGCAATAACGGGAAGTAATGGGCACAAGTGAGCAGATATAAGGGTTACTGCATTGATTGAACACATGTAGCTGATTTTGCGACACAACTGGCAACATTGCTTAATAGCCCCTATATCGACACTAGAAGTGCGACTTTATTAATATCGTTTAACGATTGTTTAAACACCAGTTAAGTGCGGCCGCTGTGCCAGATGACGCGACCGATAACTTCAAACTCTTCGCCTTGCTCTTCCATATCAATAGTAAAAGGGGCGTAAGCCTTATTTTCACTAGATACCTGAACCATATTACCCGGCAGACTCTGCAAGTGCTTACACATCAGCGTATTACCTATAGTAAAGGCATAGACGCCACCGCTGATGTTTTTGACTGCAGTGTTCACCATTATGATGTCATCTGGCTTGATCTTGTCAGCCATGCTGTCGCCGTCTACCTCAAAAAGCAGTAGGTCAGCCGCATTGGCGTGCAAGTAGCTGTCTATTAGATAGCTATTAAAAGGAATCTGGCGCTTTATATTGTGTTGCTCGATGAAGTTTCCCGAACCAGCCGCCGCCTGGGCGTCATACAGCGGAAGATAAACAACACTGTTGCTCATCTCCAAGGCCAAGGCATCAATCTCTGTGCGCCGCTCTGCGCCCATACCAGTCAGCACCCAGTTAATATTCCAGCCAAAGCTGTAGAGCATTTGTAGCAAGCCTACGTCTGGCGGCCTGTCGTTACGCTCGTAATTGCCCAAAGTGTTCTTATGTACACGAACCTGCTCTGAAAACTTCTCCCTGCTTTCATCACCACGAATGTGTATCAATCTTTCGCCGATTGTAGTTGTCACTTAAAAACCTCTGATTCACAACCACGGTTGTGTGTTTTTTTATTGGTTGTGGCTTTTTATAAAGCCTAGTAAAAACAAATACTTAGACCCGAATTCCCATTTTTGTGGTGCAAACACGAACTTACAACCACAAAAGTGGTTGACGATTTACACATGTGTGTATATATTATTTACACATGAGTAACAACAAAGCCAAAAAGAAACACGATTGGGATCGCGCATACATAGTGGCAGAGCTACATGTTAATGGGTGGTCAATCCGTAAACTTTCTACCCATCACGGATATAAAGACCCCACCACCTTATCCCAGGCATTAAACCGCCATTGGCCCAAAGGTGAGCGCTTAATCGCCGAAGCCATAAGCAAACGACCCTGCCAAATTTGGCCGAGTCGTTACCCAATGGGTGATAGTACGACGAATGACCTGCTTTCGCCACTTGAAGTGCGACAAACAGGCAAGGAGGCCGCGTAGTTATGCTGTCTTTATTCATCACATTTGTTTCTGCTAGTAATCATGCTTACAGCCTAGCGACGCAAAACACCTTTGTATACGGCACATTCCAAGTCATTTTGGACACCCTAAATATAGGGGGTTCCAATGTCTAGAAGAAATTGGAAAAAGGTCGCGCCAACTAGTTTGCGAAACGCAATGGAGTTGTGCTGTGAACACGCTCGTGTACGCAAAAACCTATCTATCGAAGGCATAGCCGAACAGATGGGCATACCTAACCACTGGAACCTTTATAAATGGATGGAAAACGGCCGCATGCCTGCGGTAATGATTCGCCCCTTTGAGAATGCCACTGGCCGCACCTATGTCACCCAGTGGATAGCAACCAGCGCGCACAAGTTAGTAATAGATATACCCAACGGCGCGCCAGCATCCGATCAAGACCTACTAGACCTTAACCAAGGTTTTAATGACGCGCTCAATCTATTAGCTAAGTTCTATAAAGGCGAGGCCGAGTCAGACGAAACAATCGCCGCGCTCAGCAGCACCATTGCCAGTATCGCAGGCCACCGCGAAAACGTCAGCAAGCACAATACCCCAGAGCTGGGCCTATTTGACGAGGCCGCAGAATGAACGACTACACCCTGCGCCAAATCGCCGACGCCCTAAACGTTTCCCAGCAAGCCGTGCAAAAGCGCAGTAAAAAAGAAGGATGGCCATTCACAGAAGCTAAGGGCCGCGGCGGAATGCGCCGCATATTCAGCGCATCCACCTTGCCAGAAAGCGTGCAAACAGCAATTGCTCTTAAAGAGATACGCGACGGCAAAACCATCGCCCCAGAACAGCCGATCGCCAAGCCTAAAAGCTTCACTTATTGCAGCGATTCCCTATGGGATCACTACGCTAGCAAGACCAGCGCACAAAAGAACAAAGCCGAGACCCGCCAGCTGCTGCTGTTACAGGCTGCACAGCTAGTTGATGCGGGTAAAAGCACATGGCTAGATGCCTTTAAAGCGGTAGCTAATGCCAACGGCAATGTCAGCTGGCAGACCCTGCGCGACACCTACCACGGCAAGCCTGGAAAGCCAGGTATCAAGCAATACGACCGCAAAGACTGGCTGGCTGCATTAGTGCCACAGCACAAGGGCCGCACAGCCAGCGCTGAGCTATGCACAGATGCATGGCTGTATATAAAAGCTGATTACCTGCGCAACGAAAAGCCCACCCTAAACGCCTGTTATGAGCGCCTGCAATTTGCCGCGGCCGAGAACGGCTGGACTGTACCCAGCTGCAAGACTGTCGAACGCCGCATCAAGTCATTACCACTCGCTACTCGCACCTTTTTGCGCGAAGGCGAACATGCACTTATGCGCCTATTTCCACCAATGGAACGCAGCGTGCGCGACTTGCATGCAATGGAGTGGATCAACGGTGACGGCTACCAACACAACGTATTTATCAAGTGGCCAAACGGCGAGATTCGTCGCCCTAAAACGTGGTTCTGGCAAGACATCTACAGCCGCAAAATTATCGGCTGGCGCACAGACATCAGCGAGAATAGCGACATGATCCGCTTATCCTTCGGCGACGTCGTTGAAGAATACGGAATCCCCGACCACATCACCATCGACAACACTCGCGCCGCGGCTAATAAGTGGATGACGGGGGGCGTAGCAAACCGCTATCGCTTCAAGGTCAAAGAAGACGACCCAATGGGCATCTGGCCACAGCTGGGTATTCAAGTGCATTGGACATCGGTTATAGGTGGCCACGGTCACGGCCAGGCTAAGCCCATCGAGCGCGCCTTCGGTGTTGGCGGTCTAGAAGAATACATCGACAAGCACCCCGCCTTGGCTGGCTGCTACACGGGTGCAAACCCAATGGCCAAGCCAGAGAATTATGGCTCTGCTGCCATCGAATTAGACAAGTTCATTGGCATCATTGAACAAGGTGTCAGCATGTACAACGCCAAGACCAAGCGCCGCACAGAACTTTGCGCGCAAATTCACAGCTTCAACGATGTATTTGAATCCAGCTATGCCAATGCCTTAGTGCGTAAAGGCAGCGCAGAACAACGTCGCCTCTGGTTGCTCGCCGCCGAGGCGATCAAGGTCAGCAAGCAAGGCACTATCCGCCTAGAAGCAGGTGCAATACGTGGCACCAATAAAGCATTCAACCGCTACGGTGCAGACTTCCTGCTAGAGCTACGCGACCAGAAAATCGTCGTCCGCTTCGACCCCGACCAACTACACGAAAATGTGCACTGCTACACCATCGACGGTCGCTACATCGGTCAAGCCGATTGCCTAGAAGCCCACGGCTTCGGCGATACGCAGAGCGGCCGCAGTCACACACGCGAGCGCACACGCTTTATCAAGGCCAGCAAGATCGCCGCCAAGGCCGAAGAGGCAATGGGGGCACTTGAAGCCGCCCAGCTATTGCCCGAACTCGACCAGCCCGAACCACCAGAAAGCAAAGTTGTACGCCCCGTGTTTGGCGAGCAAAAGCGTGTGGTCGGCAGCGACATTAATTACCAACCCACGGACGAGCAAGACCTCGTCGGCAGCTCAGAAGATTTAGTGCTGCAACTGTGGAATGCGCAGAAAGCGCAAGAAATTGAGTGAGCCTGGCTGCAACCAGGCCCACCCATACAAACCGCCTAAGCGGACATTAAGCAAAACGGAGTATACCAATTGAAAACTGCATCACAAACCAAGGAAATAACCGAGTTCAAAAGCTCGGATGGCAAGCTCGTCATGGCCTGCTACGCCAGAATGGAAGAACTTGACCTCAGCCAAGCCAAGACCGCACCCAAAATCGGCATTGGCCGTGCTGTATATAGCCAATGGCTCACCGACAAATACCCTGGGGATAATGAAGAAGTAGAAAAAAAGGTCAAAAATTGGATCAATAATTTAGCCGCGGCTAAGCAAATTAGCATCACTTTGCCGACGACTCCCGACTACTTTGAAACACCCAGCAGCAAGAAAATGACGGCCGCTTTAACCTACGCACAGATGGCAGCAGACGTGGCCGTCATCTACGGCGGTGCGGGTGTTAGCAAATCCTCATCCATAAGCCACTACCAAAAGCAAAACCCGAATGTATGGGTGGTCGAAGGCACTCCATGTTCTGGCACGCTAAGCGGTTTTTTACGCTCAGCCTGCAAAACTCTAGACCTGCGCGTCGTATCGTCTGGCAACACACGCATGGAAGAAGCCATCTTGTCGCGACTAAAAGATACCAACGGCCTGCTTGTCGTCGACGAGGCGCAGTTTCTCAACGAACGTGCCATTGAAATGGCACGCCGATTAACAGAAATGAGCAACATCGGCCTAGCCCTTGCAGGCAACGAATCAGTCTATGCACAGCTCACAGGTAACAACCGCCGCAGTGCAGAGTTTGCCCAACTGTTCAGCCGCATCGGTAAAAAGGTTCGCCTCACACGCCCTACCGACGACGACGTCAACGCCTTTTGTACAGCTTGGGGCATTACGGGAAAAGACGAACGCAAGCTAATACACATCATTGCCAAGAAGCCTGGCGCACTGCGCATCTGCACAAAGACCCTGCGCATGGCATCCATGATGGCCAAGGCCAGCAACAGCGAAGTATCAATCGCCCACATCAGTGCCGCATGGCGTGACCTAGGGGGTGAATAATGCAACGTAACTTTCAGCCAATAGACCCAGAAAATCTACCTAGAAAACTGCGTTTGATTGAAGAAGAAAAATGGATATACGCCATGCGCAAGCAGGGCCACCCATTAATCAGCTACGACTGCCCGCATTGCAATTACCAAGGCTGGTGCATGAAGCCATACAGAACTGTTAAAGCCCCAGCCAAATGCATGGACTGCCAGCAAGACTTTATCCGCATCGCCGAGAGCGATGGCACAACCAATACTTATAAAACCGAAGGAGACATCAAATGCAACCAGTAACCCATATTAACAAAACCGCCCAGCGTTGGAACGCGCAAAACGTCAGCATCAGCCAGCGTTTAAGCACCGCCAACAAATGTGTCGACCAGCTTATCCAGGATCACTACACGGTGCTGTCGGTAGATGTGGAAAATGGCCAGCCGCTTATCTGCATTTACCCATCCCAGCGCGCAGCAGATGAGTTGCACGGCCATTTACATATTCGCAAAGGCGGTGGCAGCACACAGCACACCTACACCGCATCCTATATGGATTGCACCGTGCAGTGGGAAAAGGAAGGGGGGTATCTAGCGTGAAAGTATTGATTGAACTGGGAGAGGTGTAGTCATGGCAAAGATTCGCATAGTAATTGAGATCGAAGAGAAGCAGGAAGTAGGCGAGATAACGGGAGTATCTCAAAAACTTCATATCTTTGGATCGGAAAAGCCTGATCCCAAGTCGATCGGTGACGCACTTATCAAATCGTATCGAGCGACGTTTATGCAATTAGAAAAGTCACTTTCTAAGCACAGCGTCAACAACCCCAAAAAAGTACATTAGGAATACAAAATGAACATGAAAAACCTAGAAGCACTTGCCCAAACTTACGGTGATGCACACACAAAACTCACAAAGGTCGTGGATGCTTTGCAAGCGGATATAGATCAGCTCAAGGCCAAGCGCAAGCATCACATTATCGCACTGGCCACGGAGGCTGCAAAAGCCAAGCAAGCACTGCATAGCGCGGTTGACGACAACCAGGGCTTATTTGAAAAGCCGCGCTCGCAAACCTTTAGCGGCATTAAGTTTGGCCTGCAAAAGCAAAAAGGGTCAACCACCTTTGCCGACGAGATCAAGACCATTGAGCGCATCCGCAAGCTACTGCCCAAGGATCAAGCCGAGCTAATGATCAACGTCAAGGAAAGTGTACACAAACCCTCTGTATCTGACCTAACCGTTGCAGACCTAAAGCGTCTAGGCATCACCGTCGAATCCGACAGCGACAAAGTCATGGTCAAGGCCGTCGCGGGTGAAGTAGAAAAAATGATCAACGCCATTATGGATAAAAACGAAATACAGGAGGCTGCATAGCCATGCACACAGAACAACAAAAACTACATGAACAAAAAGCTGCAACAGACGCGGCTCGCAATAACCTAACGTGCTTTTGCGATCGTCACATCTATCACGACATCACCACAGGCCACCCAATGGATGCGCAGCAGATCAAAGAGTCCGTCGACTACTTAGAATCCCGCGGCCTAGCTATGCGCCACCCACAAGACAACAACCTGGTGCGTGTACTCAACGCCCCTCTGCAGGAGAGCAGCAATGCCTAGTACTGATCCATTAGATCGCGCACAAGAACTTACCGAAGAAATGCTGCAACGCAGCCTGGCCCAGCGCAAGCCCGAAGCACCAGGTGCGGTAGGTTACTGCCTTAACTGTTTTGAAGACGTCAACGAAGGGGTGCGCTGGTGCGATGCAGAGTGCCGCGACGACTGGGAGATTACCAATGCCAACAGCCGTACCCGTTAGCTCCATATTAGAGGCGTGCTGCAAGCACTTCGCCATCAACCCTGCCGACATGATCGGCAGGAGCAAAGGCAGCATCACACAGGCAAAGCGTATGTTCTGCGCGATAGCCAGAGATCACACATTGTTAAATCGCGGTGACATAGCCGATCAGTTAGCAATGAATATATCGAGTGTTAGAACAACGCTACAAGTACACGACCGCAGCTACGCCAGCGATGAACTCTATCGCTGCACATATGACCATATTAAAGGGGAACTAGGACTATGAGCGCACAACGCAATAAAGACCTTGCCAAAATCCACCTGGCTAAAAAGCAGCTAGGCATGGACGACGACACCTACCGCGCCATGCTGTGGACAATCGGCCGCGAGTTATCCGCGGGCAAGCTAGACGAGTATGGCCGCAAGGCGGTGCTCGAACACTTGCAGGGCTGTGGTGCCAAGTTCAAAAAAGGCCACGGTAAGCGTCCCGACAACTACGCCAAATTGCCAGGCTACATCACCAAGGTAGAAGCGCTGCTCGCCGATATGAAGCTGCCGTGGGCGTATGCGGATAGTATCGCCCGCAATATCACAGGGGGCAACGGCGGCAAAGACAAGGCCCCTGGTGTCGATAAGCTTGCCTGGGTCAAAGAGGACAAGCACTGGCGCGCCATCATTGCCGCGCTACACCGTGAGCAAAAAAAGCGCCAAGCACAGGAGCAACAGTAAATGTCCTACTGCGTATCGCTGGAAACCTTGCCCGCCTCTATGCGCGAGCTAGTCAGCCTAGTCGGCATCACGGCCACCCTAGCTATCGTCAAGGCCCGTGGCGGCATTCGCCTATACGTGCCTGTCAATGCAGACGCCGAAGGTGAACTCGCCACACTGATCGGCCTAGACCCGTTAAAAAATCTGGTCGACATATACGCAGGAGAAGAAATAGAAATCCCGCGCTGCATAGAAGCGCTCACCGCTATCAAGCACCAAATGATTTTGGACGACGCCAGCAATGGCATGACCATTACTAACATCGCCCGTAAATACGAATATACCGAGCGCGGCATTCGCAAAGCACTGCGCCGCGCAGAAGCTGCTAGAGAGCAGCCCGCCGACCAAATTGAATGGGAGTTTTAAAAATGCACAAATCAACACTAATAATTGCAGCGGCTATGGCCAACCTAGCCACACCTGATGTCGGTCAAATAATCACCCCCAAGACCAAGCGCCCAGGTCGCACTGTTTATCGCTCCAATAAACCCTATATCAAACAAAACAAAAGCATTGGCCGGAACGAGCCATGCCCCTGCCATTCAGGCAAAAAATTCAAACAATGTCACCTGCTAATCAAGGAATAAAAAATGAATATATACACCATCCATATACATACAGGCACCGAGCCTTGCGTGTTATTTATAGAAGCGAACTTTGAAAGCCCTGTCACCACAGGCGACTTTATCGAAGTTGAATTTAATGGGAAAGATGAAGAGCTAGAAGTCTATCAGGTCGTGCATAAGGTAGGTGGCAAGAGCTGCTTGCATGTGAATGTGCATGCGGAAGAGATGGGGGTGGCGGCGTGAGTGATCCTTTATTACAAGAAGCTATTAAAATAATCCAGCAAAGAGAGACTGCCACTATAAGTCATCTTCAACGCAAGTTGCGTATTGGGTACAACCGATCTTTCGCTATTATTGAGCAAATGGAAGAGTTAGGTGTGATTATGCCAATAGACGAAAATGGCATGCGAAAGGTGAATTTTGACAAAATAGTTGATGTCGTAGAAGAGCTGGAGGAAAAAGAGCCACAGTCCATTACTAAAGAGCAGTGGGAAAAGATAGAGTCTGAATTAACAGGCTACATGGGGCGCGTAAAATTTAAGCTGCAAGGCTTTGAAGTATTGCTGTCGCTTGAAATGAGCAAGCAAAAAATAGTTCCTGTGGTATACATCGACGGACAAATAAAAGGCTCTTGGTGCAGCAATGAAAATGAAAAGCCAGAAATACTAGAGCAAGTTTGGTGTGCAAAACATAGGGCATACTACTCAGCCAAGAGAATTAAAAACATTGAAAAAGCATGGGGCAAAAGAGCAGCCAAAAAGACATTCCCGCAGCTACATGAAAGAGCGACGTTTTATATTCCATATTTTAGCAAAGGATCTGTAGTCGTTCGCCAGTACAAAAAAATAGAAGGCTTAGAGCTAGTTCAAATTGGGTGTGGTAATGATTGACATATCAGCCAGCGATGTCCTAAAGCTAACCCTAAAAAAATCACCCTTTGAAGTCATGGTTACAGGCGAGAAGCCAGAAGAATATCGCCGCCTAAGCAAGTGGATGGTGGCACGCCTGTATCATTCAGGCGGCTATCATGTAATGAATAATAAAAGGCATTACAAGTACGTGTTGTATACCAATGGCTATGGTGCTGATCGGCCTTATTTCTTATGCGAGTATAAGGGCCATTACTTGACCAATGAAAAAATCAGCAAGTCTTACAGCAATGGCTTGGCGGTTGAGACAGAGGGTAATACTGCAGTAATCAAAAACGGCGAGATACTAGAAGTGGGGAATTATCAGCTGACAGATTAAGTACTATGCGGATAGGCTCCCAGCCTATCCGCATACCCCACATCAAGAAGACTTCATTATCACGCTAACCAGCTGCGCATGCTCTCCCTCAAAGTCCAACATACAGCCGCCTTCCTCTTTCATCACAAATTTAACCTGCACCTGATCGCCAGGCCCCAGTTCAAAAGCATCCTTTTCGTTTTCAAACTGTACCGCTAAGTCGCTAGCGCCTACGCCATCAACATCAATAGTCACACCGCCTGCAGGCACAGACTCAACAACACCGCTCCACGTCATCCAGTGATCTTTGTAGAGTGTTTCCCACAAGTGTTTTTGCTTGTCTTCACCGTGCGTACTCTGGCAACCAACCTCGTTCTGCAGTTCTACATAGCTAGCGCTAGTAGTCGGTAAATCTGCTGGGCTAGAACAAGCCATCAGCGCGCTAGTGGCGGCGATCACGGCCGCAATTGTTTTGATATTCATGTGCTATTCCTTTCCAAAGACCCTGCCAATTTAACCCTATTGCGCATTCAGTGAAAGCCATTTAAGATAATTTAGACGGCTTCCCCACTTACCTCGGAACCCGTTCCCCCGCCATATCCCCGCAGACCAGCCCTAAGATACACCCACATTAAGAGGTGTATTTTGTGTCTACTGCAACCCTAATCCAACAGATCATTGAACGCGAAGGCGGCTTTGTAAATCATCGTGCAGACCGTGGTGGCCCAACCAATCACGGCATCACCCAGAAGACCCTGTCCGCATACCTTGGCCGCAGCGCCACGCTTGATGACGTCAAGGAATTGACCGAGCAAGAAGCGAGAAAAATTTACAGCAAGAACTACATAGAAAAGCCTAACTATTACTTAATCCAGTCACTCAGCCTAATGGACTTAGTCGTAGACGCAGGCGTACTGCACGGAACGGCCCGAACGTCTAAGTGGCTGCAGGGCATT
>Ga0105356_10001525_pt1 | contig 22978 bp, 20 predicted proteins | sample GOMGulsemesocosm_3_FD_83502 | JGI IMG/M metagenome (GOLD analysis project Ga0105356, IMG submission 83502) | Methane-oxidizing microbial communities from mesocosms in the Gulf of Mexico - GOM9D Gulf of Mexico | ecosystem: Environmental > Aquatic > Marine > Cold seeps | place: Gulf of Mexico... | reverse complement strand
GGTCTGCGCCAAACTTGTGGTGCTGCAGTTCTTCGTTAAGGGTGTCTATCTGGCGCTTGCCGTCTTCTAGGGCCTGATACAAGGTGTGGCAGAAGTTGCTGACAAAGCTGTTGTTAAAGCTTTCCTTGTATTCACGCAGGGAGGACTGCTTCTCAACCAAGATGTTGTTCTTGAAGCGGTTGTAGATGCGGTCGATGTCGCGCTGTAAGTTACACACCTGCTTAAAGAAGCCAATATCGTAATCCCCCTCAAATTGGGGGTACAACACCTTGTCGGTGGCGCGGCAGTGGCCGTTGTGTTCGTCCAGTGCGCGGATCAGTTCACGCTCACAGCTTTGGTAGTTGTGTTTTAGGGCCTCTAGCTGCTCCGCAGCAACCTTTTCGTTGAGGTCGGCGGCGTTTTGTTCCGCCACGTCCAGCTGGGCTTCCACATTGAAGTCGGGCCACTCACGGGCAATGGCGTGCAGGCTGTCTTCCCACTGCTCTACCACTTGCTGGGTTTGCTCCTGCTCGTCGCTGAGCTTTTGGCACTTACTGGTGATCAGCCCCAGCTTGCCCTTGTCTTCACCCATCTGCTGGTGCAGACGCGCCACTTCACCACGCCAGTGCTGTTCCTGATCCTTCAGCTCTTGCAGTTTGTCTTCTAGGTCTGCGTGGGCGGTGATGTCTAATTGCTCTAGCAAGGCGTCGATGCGCTTTTGCTCGCGGTGACAAGACAGCAAGGTGCTCATGCCGTCGGCGTAATTGAGGCCGACCAGCTTGTCTACCGCCTTTAATAAGGCGCTGGCCTGTTGCATGCGGTCATTGGCCACCTGCCAGTCATCGCTCAGTGCTTGCTGTTCGCGCTGTTTGGCCAGCAAGGCGCGCTGGCGTGCGCCCTGGCCAAACACCAATTGGCTGTCGTCCATATCACAGCGGAACATGGAATAACCGCCAGAGGCCATGCCGTCGGCCGTGATACCACGGGGGGTGGCGCGCAACTCGTCGGCATTGTCCACCCGCTGCAAGCTGCCATAGCTGGCCTGCACATAGGCCTTGGCCGAGGCGTGGCTGAACTCCAATACGTGGGTAATGGAGTTGGCATTCGCTTTCAGCCGATGGGCATCGCGGGCGGCCTTCTCTGCCTGTATCACCTTAGCCCGGTTGTCGCGGCCCGGCAGGCGGCGCACTAGGCGCATGGCGTCGGCCTCGTACTGGGGGGCCACCAAGATACCAAAGCGGTTGGCGCCCAGGTAGCCTTCGATGGCCATCTGCCAGCGCTCGTCGGTAACCTCTACATGGTCACACAGCACGCGGGGGTCGGCGTCTGGCCAGGCGGTGCGGATCGCCTCTAAGGCGCGTTCCACATAATGCGGATAGTCTACTTTGGCCTGTTGCAGGCGTTCCACCTCGCGCTGCTTTTTATTGCAGCGGTCTTTGAGGGATTTGTAGTGCTGCTCTTCTTGCAGCACATAGCGGAACAGGGTCTCGCGGGGGCTGAGCATGTCTTTGCGTGAGCCGTCTTTACCTAGGCTCATGCCCTTCCAGAATTCTACCCAGGCATTGTGCAAGGACTGGCTGCGCTGAGCTTGATCCAGGTGCGCCTCCAACATGCTCAGATCGCCCGTCAAATCGCTATTGGCTAGGGCCTGAAAGTCAATCTCCGCACGCTGGCCTTCTTTGAGTAATTCGTTCAGCTGCTTGAACACACTCTTCTGGGTAAGCAGGGACAAGTTGCCCTGCACATGGGGGGCATTGAGGTTTTTCTCAATCACCTCGGTGGCCGCCAAGTTGCTGTCAATCGCTTGGCTGCTTTGCATCAGCTGCACCAAGCTGTGCTGCATTTTCGCGGCGATGTCTTGGGATTCCGTTTCCAGCTCGTCCTTTTCTTGCAGAGCGGTCACGCCTTTGCGCTGGGCTTCCAGATCAATAATCATCTGGTGCACTTCGCCGCTGCGATCCTCCGCCGTGCCAATAGAGCCATCCGCATCACCCAAGGCCTGCTTGATGGCGGTCTGTTCGCGCTTGGCGTCGATGTAATCTTTCTGGCGAGACTTATAGCGGTGCAAGGCCAGCTGATAGTCTAGGCTGTTGCGCTCTAGCCAATGGCTGATAAAGGCGTCGGAGCTGCCGCGCCCCTTCTCCAGTATATCGATGGACTGCAGCAAGCGATCCGCCTCTTCCGACATGCCGTGGATGGTTTTCAGCAGCTCGGAGATATCGCGAATGGTCTGCCCCATGTCCTTGGGCTCGAGGATTTCCCCCGCCACAAAACGGTCAATACTGCTGACGGGCTTGTAGGCCATAAAGCGCGAGAAGGTCTTGGCCGCGTGGGTGGCCTCGCGCTCGGTGACCTGGTCGGGGCGACCTTTGAGTGCACCGTATAAACGGCGTAGATAGCCCTTCTTGGTATCGTACTTCTGCACACCGCGCTTGCCGTATTCGGCAATCAATAGGCTTTCTAGCTGATCCAGCGGCGTGATGTATTTGCCCGAGGCGTCTTCGCGCTCTAGCTTGTCCAATGACAACTCCACCTCGGGCAGTATCATCAGCATATTGTCTTCTTGGCGGGCCACGCGCTTCTCCCCCACCTTTTCGATGCGCGCACGCACACCCATCAATGCGGTAAAGGGTGTGCCCGTCTCGCCTTTGGTGGGGCGGAACACGGCGGCTAGGTAACCGTCGGTGCAGTCCATGCGCGCGAAGGAGCCGTCGTCACAGCCCAGCACATAAGAGGCCAGCGTACGCACCTGCTTGCCACCGCGGCCGCGCTGGGTGGTTTCGTCCTGCCCCGGGTTGTAGTTAAACAAGTTCTCGTGGGCGGCGGTCATCACCGTTTGAATGGCGTCTGCCGATGTGGTCTTACCCGATCCATTGCCCCCCGACAATAGATTGATAGGCCCCATCTCAAATTCAGCATTGGGGATATTGCCCCAGTTCACGTAGATAAATTTATATAAAAACATAGTTTTTTCTGTTTAAGTTTTGAATGTCATCCTGAGCGCAACGCAGTGGAGTCGAAGGATCTTGTTAACCACTCTCGTTCAGTGAACCAGATCCTTCGGCTGTCGCTCAGGATGACATTGTTAAATTTTCAGCTCATTCCAATTTGGGTTTACTTTTTCAATCAATTGGTCTTTCTTTTTTCGCGTCCAACCCTTTAGTTGTCGCTCTCGCTCTACTGCTGATAGCACAGAATTTGTTGTTTCAAAATAAACCAACTTATTGACGTTATATTTTTCTGTAAAACCTTCAACCAGCTTTTGTTCGTGTTCGTATAAACGTTTTTCTAAATTACTGGTCATACCGATGTATAACACTTCATTATTCCAATTGGTCATCGCATACACGTAATACGTTTTCTCATCCATAAGCTTTTTCCTCTCTGTCATCCTGACCGAAGCAATAGCGCAGTGGAAGGATCTTTATCAGATCAGTGTTCACCGATATTTCAGTTACCCAGATCCTTCGGCTTCACTCTGTTACGCTCAGGATGACATGATGTTTTTTGTCAATCTTCCAACAACTCTTCAAGGTCACTCGCTAACTGGTCGCCTTGCTCGACGCCATCTTCAGACACATTCGCTTCCAAATCATCCGCATCTACTCTCAAACTCTGCAATACATCATCACTGACAAAACCCAGTATCATCGGATGAATACGCAGCCAAGACTCCCCCGTCTCTAGGGAGTCATTGCCGTTGAACTGAATCAAACGCATCTGGCGCAGGCGTTTGAACAGGCTCTGCCTGTCCATCATCTTCTCGGGCAGATTGCGGCTGAGTAGGTTTTTCAGGGCAATGGTGATTGCCTCTAGGGATTCGGTGACATAGCCTTTCTCGTCCACGCGGCCTTCGCGCAGGGCTTTTTCGTATTGCACACGCAGTACTAAGACCAAGGCCACTTCATCCTGAGACAAGCGCTGGCGCAGACCGCCAGACAGGGGCGAGTTCACGTCCTCTTCACCCGGCACACGGGCGCCCGGTGGGTACAGGCGTAGATAGGCAAAACGCGGATCGTGCACGATGCGAATACCGGTGAGGGCGAGGTATTCTTCCACCAAGCCCTCGATGCGCAGGAAGCGATCGTAGAGAATCTGCTCGGTCTGGCTTTCCTCGCGGCACAGCACGCCGTAGTTCATTAAACGCAGTACCAGCTCGGAGAATTCATCCAGGCTGATATTGTCTTTTTTCAGTTCGTCTTCTAAGTGGTTTGTTAGCATAGTTTTTCACTGTTTTTAACAATGTCATCCTGAGCGCAACGCGGTGAAGCCGAAGGATCTGGATAACTGAAATATCGGTGAACACTGATCTGATAAAGATCCTTCCACTGCGCTATCGCTTCGGTCAGGATGACATTACTCATCATCGGCACTCACCAACTCCAAAGTGAATACGTCAGTGGAGTCAAAGTATTCCGTTTTCTCTGTGCGGCCTTCGTCCGTGACGTTAAATTTGAACTCCGAGCTGTTGCCCGCCGAGGCAATTTCGATAATGTGCGCCGCGTGCAGCAATTCTTTGGCGCTGCTTACGGGCAGGTCTTGGCTACTGATGCGGTGGCCCTGCTTTAGGGCGTTCATAATGTAATCCGTTTGGCCCTGGCTATTGATCGAGAAGGCCTGGTCCATTGTCTGGCGAATAAACAGCTCTTTGCGTGCATCAAAGCCCATTTCCGCGTGCTCTTCTACTCGAGTATTTACCGTGTGTGCGCTGCGGCGGGCATGCATTTTGATATTCGCGGGGTCGATAAAGCCGACCTGCAGAGAACTGAAGGCCTCCCCGGCACTGTTCATGCGCTGGTTCTGTGTGCTTAAGCCCGCCTCTTGCAGCTCGCGGCAGATTTCTAGAATCTCGCTCTGCTCTCCAGTGCGGGTAAAGCTGAGCTGGCGAATGATGATATCCGCGCGGCGGGTAAAACCGTGCAAGGCGCGGCGCAGAGCCGGCAGCATAACTTCACAGGCGTTGTGCAAACGGCTGCTGATGCCATCGAGTACAAAGAGATAATAGGAGCGCTCGTGCACGGTCAGCCCCGGAGCAAGCTTGCGCAGCTCGGTTTCGGCCTTGGCCTTAAAGTCCTTGCGCTTGCGCTTGGCCTTGTCGATCAGCTGCTGAATGTCGTCGCGATATTTTTCCACACTGTCGGCGGACAGGCGCACGGCGATGTCGGGCATAAAGCGCTTTTCCATAAACTCAAAAAACTCTTCACTGGCCTCTTCCACCAGCTGCTGGGACTCCACCGCCTTCACCAACTGACGCTTCTTGTCGTCCAGCTCGGCAATCACATCGGTGAAGTCGGAGATAATACGCTCGGAGTATTCAAAGGCATCGAGCAGGTCGTGCACTTCCATATCGTCGACATTTTCTTCCACAAAGGACTGCAGGGCATTGCGGGTATTGCGGGTATTACGGTGACGGGTGCGCACCTTGGCGCCGGTCTCAACAAAGGGCTGGGTGAACAAGCGACCCATGCGGCTGAAGGCATAGGTCGACTGCAAACTGGCCTCGTCGACCTGCTTTTCCAGCCAGACGTATTCCAACAAGGTATTAAGAATCCAATTGGCCTGCTCGCGGTCGGTCTTGACCTGGGCGTCCATGGGCACGCCAAATACGCTGTCATCCTCGCTATCCACCAATAAGGGGGTACGGGTAACCGTGTCCTGAAAAATCTCGATCACCTGGTCGCGATCTAATACTTGTGAGTAATCTGCCACGGAGCCATAGACCCGCTGATACAGGGCGCGCAAGCACTCGACAATCTGCTCGCGGTATTTGCTGCTTAGCGGCCTGAAAAACTGGCTGTATTGGTCTTGAAAGAACATCGATGTACGTCAGAAAGCCTTTATATGTCGTATCCCCTCTAAAGCGGGGAAAATTTAATATACCACAACCTACGGGGTCATGAAGGTGATGAATATACAGGATATTGTGGTTTAGTCAGCAGGCGAATAGCGACAAGTCGGGAATTACCAAGCCTAGAAAAGACTGCCCGCAGCCTTCCGCACTCCCTATGCGGATAGGCTAGCAAGGACCCCTATTTGATTTGGCTTTGATACTGTATGGAGAAGCTTGCGCCGCCAGCGTTCATACTGCCTGTCATCGGCAAGCGCCAATCGGTGACACTGCCGTCAAAGCCCGCTGGCGCCCCCCCCAGACCAGAGCTGGGTGTATGAGTAAAGGTGCTAGCGTTGTCGTTGGAATATACCGTCGTGCCCAGTGATAAACCCGAGGCGGGGCAGCCGCTGCTGCACTGAATATGAATACCCGCGCCATAGCTGTTCAGACGAAAACTAGTATGCGGGCTCATATCGTCATTGAGCAACACATTGCTCGCGGTGCCGGTGCCCGTATTGGTGACGGTGATGGTATAGGTCACCACATCGCCGGGATTGCCCGTAGCAACATCGCTGACCTTGCTAACCACAAATAGAGGGTTGGCAATGGCGTTGGCAGGTGGCGCGTTAACCGTAACATTGCTGACGCCCCCTGAGTTGGTCAGGTTCGCCGCATTATTAATGATGGAGCTGGAAGTGATCGTCGCCAAGGTCACATCAAACACGATACTCACCGAGCCATTGGCGGGTACGTCAATACCACTGATATCCAGTAAACCCGTGCCATTGACACCGCCAGCCAAGGTGGAGTTATCCGTCGCCCCCACCGGAATGCTCACCACTGATAAGCTACCCACTAGCGCAGGTATATCGTCCAATACGCGCACATTTTGTGCTTCTACATTATTACTTTCATTCAGGGTAATGGTGTAGCGCAGCACATCAGCCGAGATCAGCTGCCCGCCATTTTGATCGACCCAGGTTTTCGCAGAAGTGGATAAATTGGGCACCGTGGCATGGACCGTGTTCACCGCCGTCAGCAAGCACTTCTCACTGCGAATGGTGGCGTTGGTAGTATTCCATGCCTGCCAGCCCCCCGTAGTCGGGTTCTGAAATTGCACGGTGGTGCCGCCATCACAGCACCCCTCATAACCAATGAGCTGTAAGGTGTGATAACCCGGGTTTAAAAAGGCAGTACTGCCCTGTAGTACATCTGGATTGGCAAAGTTAAAGGCCCACCATAGGTCGTTATTCCAGTCTTCCTCTAGGGGCACGTCATCTACATACAGGCCACCTCCACGGCCGTAGTCGCCACCAAAGCGAAACTGCCATACCCCCTGAGTGGCTGGCGTCACTTCAAAGTGGTGATTGGAAAAAAAAGCGATGTTGCTATTGGTGGTACCAAACAAATTACTGTTTCTAATATTGGTGAAGTTAGTCACCGTAGTGCAGCCATAGCCTGCCACCCCGTCGCTCAGGGAATTAAAGGTATTCACCGCCTGGGCTTTATTCGTGGGGTTAAAGCTACTGTTACGGGTATGGTAGCGCAGACCTGTTTCAGTAAGGGTGGTCGTAGGATCACTGGCGGTGGCAGCCCCGGGATTGCCCACATAGAGAAATACCGACGTACTAGCACCGGGCGCTAAAGAGGGGATTTTCACCTGAACTCTGGCGGTCTGTGCCCCCGGGTCCCAGGCCTCAATAAAAAAGTCCAGCGGCGTGGCGTCATCCGCAGCCAGTACTCGCAAGTCTTGCCCAGCGGTGCTCCAGACATAGCTGGTATTAAAGTCTGCCGCGCTTAAAATGATTTCCACTTGCTGATCGGTCAACGTCACACCGTCGGCTTCGGTGACAGTAAACTCGGCCCTATACAACCAGCTGGTATCAAACCAAGCCTGCGCACCTGATGTCACCAGCACGCTAATCAGTAGAATGTTATAAATGCGTTGCAATATAGTTCCCACTGCATTGTGGGTCTCGATAAAAGCCTGAAAATAAAGGATATATACTTTCTTTGATCATATAAACCCCTAAATGAAATTGCGCTATAATTCGCCAACATTTAAATCAATTGGCTCCTCATGCGCTTAGCTTTAATGACCCTTCTTTGTTTATTCATCGCCGCCTGCTCCTCTAAGACCTCCTCCACCGCCAAGGTACTGCGTCTGAACGGCCACACCATGGGCACCATGTGGTCGGCAAAGGTGGTGGTGCATGACGCCAGTGCAGCAAACTTTTATTGGGAGGCCATTCAGGACGAACTGGATAACATCAATAACAAGATGTCTACCTACCAGGCTGACTCAGAAATCAGCCAGCTCAACCGCTTAAACAAGGCAGGCTGCATAGAGGCCTCTAAGGAAACCCTAGCGGTAGTAGCCAGTGCCTTAGACATATCCAAGCAAAGCGGCGGCGCCTTTGATATCACGGTAGGCCCCTTGGTGAATGCCTGGGGCTTTGGCCCTGACTACCAAGATGAGACCGTGCCGGATGCGACCTTACTGCAAACACTCGCAAAGAGCACCGGTTACCAGCACATCCGCATTCAAAACACCTTACTCTGTAAAGACCAAGCGGCCACCCAAGTTGACCTTTCTGCCATTGCCAAGGGCTATGCCGTGGATCAAGTGGCGCGCTACTTAGATCGAATAAAAATGCCGCACTACTTAGTAGAAGTGGGTGGCGAACTATTTGCTCGAGGCAACAAGCCCGACGGCAGCGCTTGGCGCATTGGCATTGAAACCCCCAGCGCAAGTAAGCGCGAAGTATTTGAAAACACTATAGTGCCCCTGCACGATACCGGTATAGCCAGCTCCGGAGACTACCGCAATTACTTTGAGAAAAACGGTGTGCGCTACTCTCACAGCATAGACCCACGCAGTGCCAAGCCGATCTCTCACACACTGGCCTCTGTCACAGTTGTCGCGGAAAGTAGCATGCTATCAGACGCTTGGGCCACGGCATTGATGGTCTTAGGCCCCCAAGATGGGTTAAAATTAGCCAATACACTGCAACTGCCGGTACTTATGTTAGTTCGAGTAGACCAAGGCTTTGAAAGCCGCCCCAGCGACGCATTTACCGCCTATATGGCCAAGCAACTTTAGAGCACAACCCTATGACAACGTTTTTCCTAGTATTTGCCATCATGCTATTAGTCGTTGCCGGCATGTCTATCGGTGTGATTGTGCAGCAAAAAAAGCTCAAGGGTAGCTGTGGTGGTGTAGGTAATATCCCTGGTCTGAAGTCTGACTGTAAGTGTGACAACCCCTGCGATAAAAAAGCCAAGGCTGCGGCCGAGGCGAAGACCGAGCACAAGGTTAATTTTCCTGCCTAATGGTGCCTAAAATTGTCGATTTAACACGCCTTGCTGAGCTAAAGCAGCAGGCGCTAGACTCCCCTCGCAAGCGCAGTAACTACAATTTACACGACACTCTAGACGCTCCCGTTCAGCGCCTGGCAATACATTTACACCCGGATACGTATATTCGCCCTCACAAGCACCTTGAGCAAAACAAGTGGGAGCTAATGCTAATCTTGGACGGGGAAATGGACTTAGTTTTATTTGATGACAGTGGCCTCATCACCGCGCGCCACCACTTTCATTACAGCAGTGTTCGAGCAGTAGAAATACCTCCCAACACGTGGCACTCCATCGCCACCGGAGAAAAAGGCGCAACGATCATGGAAATAAAAGAAGGCCCTTATACTCCGATCACCAGCGAAGGTTTGGCCTCTTGGTCCCCAGAAGAGACCAACACAGATGACGTCTCGCGCTTCAAGCTATGGCTAAGCTCAGCCCAAGTAGGCGACTCTTTCCCCGTCTAACTGTGCTCATCAATTTCCTGCAGCGGCTTATCGGGTTTAGCATAGGCATAGCGAGCTAGGCGTTGAGTGCCGTGGTAACTATCCAAGCCACTACAAGCCAACGATCCTATCGCCTCTAAATCCACCAGCCCACTATCCAATAATGATTCTTGCGGCAGGTGTACCTCCCGAATTTGCCCTACGATGAATACCGTATTATTGATCGCTAAACGGTGGTGCTCTTTATATTCAATTAGCATTGACAGTGGCGACTGCGCCACCATCGGCGCAGGACATAACGGCGAATACGATTCGCTCAATCCGGTTGCGGTAAACTCTGATTCATTCTCAGCGTAGCGTGCGGAGCACTGGTGAGCCTGCTCCAGCATCTGTTCTGTAACATGGTTTAAGCTATACCAGCCCGTCTCGATAATATTTTTTAGACTGCCGCGTAGTACCGAGTCTGGCCTAGACACCATGCCCACTAGGGCTGGGTCTGCACCCAAATGTACTACCGAGCTAAAGGGAGCCACATTGCTATGGCCTTCAGCATCTACTGTGCCGACAAGATTTACGCTCTTAAATCCGCTAAGAGAGTTTATGAAATTGACACGGTAACGCTGGTCCATCGCATCTATGTCGTTTTTAGTGATGACTATCATAAGTTTGCTTCGCTTTTTTAAAGGCTTCTATCGCTTGTTTGCGTGAGTTTTTCAGATCAATAATAGGTGGAGGGTAATGCAGTACAACATCAAAAAGGCCGCCACCCTTCACCTTATACGGCTCATGTATTTGCTTGTAATCTAAGTGCGCTAGTTCTGGCACATAGCGACGAATAAAGGCCCCTTCTGGGTCAAATCGCTGAGACTGTGACACGGGGTTAAAGATGCGAAAATACGGCGCTGCACCGGTTCCCGTAGAGGCGGCCCACTGCCAGCCACCGTTATTTGCTCCAAATTCCCAATCGACAAGGTGCTCGGCAAAGTAGCGCTCACCCTCGCGCCAGTCGATTAATAAATTCTTGCTTAAAAACATAGCCACGATCATACGCAAACGGTTATGCATCCAACCTGTTTGATTGAGCTGGCGCATAGCCGCATCTACAATGGGTATCCCCGTTTTGCCTTGTTGCCACGCCTTCAAATCATCTGCTGAATCACGCCACTCAATAGCTTGTGTATAAGCTTGAAAGGGTTGATGCCTCGCCACATGGGGGAAGCCTCGCAAAACATGCTGGTAGAAGTCGCGCCAGATCAGTTCGTTGACCCAGCTATCGATACCTTGCCTACCATTGCTTAAGCGGCCCTGGTTGGCAAAACGAGCATAACGCAGACAGGCGCGCACGGATATTGCACCAATTGCGAGGTATGCAGATAGGCTGGAAGTGCCATCGACACTGGGTATATCCCGATGGTTTTTATAATCGCCAGCGCGATGATCCACAAACTGCTGTAAACGCTCTTGCACATCTAGCACGGGCCATTGTCGCAGCTTATCTGGCACTTCTGGCTGATGCGAATACGCAATATCGTTAAAACGCATACTCGGTGGCCATTGTTTTGCCCTCACACTATATTCTTTCACAGTGTGGTCACTGGTTTTCTGCAACCAGCTTTTTTTAAACGGTGTAAAGACCTTGTAGTAATTTTGATTTTGCGTGCGAATACTACCCGGCGCATGTACGACATAATCATGGCAAAAGCTACACTCTACATCGACCCGCGTTAATGCATCGACCACCGCCTTGTCTCTAGCAATTTCATTGATAGGGTATTCATAACTGGCAAATAGTGCTGTGACTTGAAAGCGCTGACACAGCTGAACGAGCTGTTTTGGAATATCCGCATACAGGCCAACATCCAACACCAACAAAGGGATTCCTATCGCGTGTAGCTGCACTTGCAGCTGTTGTACATGGGATAACAGGAAGTCTCGTTTCACACGCCCCATATCATGCCTATCCCACTGGCCGTGACTGATAACATACACCCCGTAGCAATGTTCGAACGACTCGGCTGTAGCATGACATAGCGCCATGTTATCTTGCACACGCAAGTCACTGCGAAACCATATTAGGGAATTAGCCACGGCTTAAATAGCGTTGCGCAGGCGCAATTTATCGGGATAAGGGGTCAAAAATTTCTGGCGCTGCAAATAGGCATCGGGATGTTTTTTCAAATGGTGCTTCAATAAAATAAGAGGTGCCACCAACGGAATATCCCCCTGTCGGTATTGGTGAATAACTTCCGTCAGCTCTTTGCGCTCCTCGGCATTGAGCTGCTTTTTAAAATAGCCCTGTATATGCATTAACACATTGGTGTTTTTTTTACGTGTGGCTGGCTTTTTTAATGTTGCCATCAACAAGCGAATAAAAGCTTTTCCTCTTTCTTGCAACTCCTCTGCGGGCAAAAATGACAGAAGCTTGCCAATACCGTGATAGGCTTCATTATCATGGGCCATCACTAGGTATTTGTAGTCCGAGTAAAATTCAATAAGCTTTTTTGCACTCAGTTCATTTTCTATCAGCTTCCAGCGCTGGTAGGCGTACACTCGAGAAATGAAGTTTTCACAGAGTACCGCGTCGTTCAAACGTCCCGCTTCCTCTATCGGTAGTAAGGGGTAAGTCTGCATTAGCTTATCCGCATACACACCCACGCCCTTTGTATCAAAAGGTGATCCATTTTCTCGATACTGGGGAACTCGCTCCATGCCACAGCTGGGTGACTTTTGCATCAAAATATAACCACAGAGGTGATCGAGCTTGGGCAGTACTAGGTCTGTATAGCGTTGAAGGTCATCCGTGACATCGAAGTTAACATCTTTCACACCGACGACCTTAATCTGTTTTCCATCCGTATTGCGGATCAAGCGTATAGCAGGCCTGGGGATACCTAGGCCTGCACCAGCTTCGGGGCACACAGGGGTGAAGTCAAAAAACTCAGCTAACACATCGGTACAAAAAGATGAGCGCTTATGGCCGCCGTCATAACGGACTTTTTCACCCAGTAGACATTGACTGATTCCTACAGGGATTAAATTTTTTTCATTTTTTATAAAATCCATAAACACATACTACATGAACTCAGTGAAATATCTGTGAACAAATAAGCAGCCTACTGTACTCCACCCGAGGGGAAACCAGTGAAGAGGTAGAGAAAAGTTTTACACTACTGTTACTCGCCCCTTATGCTCTCACCGAAGTACTGTACCCTTATTAAAAAAACCAAGACCGTGTTATCAATATCACTTCTGGCGGCATGTACACGCAGGGCATCAGACCGAATGACTTAGAGGGTCAGTCAGGTGATTACCCAAGCAGGCAAGGTATCTGGCGAGCTTTTTTTAGACAGGGATCCTCATATTAACTATGTACTGCGTAATACCATAGACCCCGAATCTGAAAGAACACTGTTTTTGAAAAACTTAAAGGCTTATGTAAATAAGTAGCCCATAAAAAAGCCCCGCACAAGCGAGGCTTTTTTAAAATAACGCATATGAACCTACTTACCCATCATTCCTTTTATCGCGCCCGGCAAATCCGCTGGTAAAATCATGGTCTTGGCATTGTCCGACTGAGACAAATCTTGCATAGCACTTATATATTTTTCACCTAATAGATAAACAACCGGCATTTCATTATTGCCAATCGCCTCGGTAACCTTTTGAATCGCTACCTGACTGGCCTCAGCCAGTACCACTTGCGCCTTGGCGTCGCGACGGGATGCTTCAAAGCGACCTTCCGCTTCAAGAATACTCGCTTCCTTATCACCTTCTGCACGAGTTACCGTCGCACGACGAGCACGTTCAGCAGCCGCCTGCTCTTCCATCGCCGACTGCATGGTGCCTGATGGGTTGATGTCTTGGATTTCTACCGTTTTCAAGGTAATGCCCCAATCAGAGATATCGTCCGAAATACTCTCCTTCAACTTGGCCTTGATCATATCGCGTGAGGATAGCGCATCATCCAAATCCATCTCACCAACGATAGAACGCAATGATGTTTGTACCAAGGTTTGAATCGCAATCGTATAGTTCTCTACGCCGTAAACAGCTTTTTCTGGAGATACAATATTGATGTAGGCAACAGCGTTAGCAAGGATGACGGCGTTATCTTTGGTAATCACTTCCTGAGTAGGTATGTCTAGAACGATGTCCTTGGTGGTTACTTTGTAAGAGACTTGATCAAAGTAAGGGATAATGAAATTCAAGCCTGGAGGCAGCGTCTGGTGATATTTACCTAGGCGCTGTACTACCCACTTATAACCCTGTGGCACTTGGCGCACAGCTTTGAAAATAGTAACAACTATAGCGACTAATAACGCTACTGTAATATATAAACCTGCACTCATTCTTATTTCCTTTTACTAATTAAATTATTAATGTTTTACAACGATTAAACTATTTCCCGACACTTCGGTTACTCGCACTCGGTCACCTATCGCGACCTGGTCTTCACAGATGAAAGACCATTCATCTGAACCCAAAATAGGTGCTGGGAAACGCAAGGTGCCACGGCGTGAATCACTCGGAGGTACCAATACCTGACCGACTTCACCCTGTATAGACTCTAGCGACATGCCCGCCATGGTTTTGTTGACCGACAGCGGCTTTAGAAACTTAAACCACAGACCCGTGAAAATACAGGAGGATATTGCCCACAATAAGCATTGGGAGGTTAAGCTAGCCTCGGGCAATACAAACAACATGCCGCCAACAATAATCGCCCCGGCCCCAAACCAGAGTATGGTGAAGCTAGGTATAAATATCTCCATCATCATTAAGGCGATGCCTAAAACGATCCAGTGCCAGTACAGCAGCTCAAATTCCATTGTTTTTACCTGTGATTAATTTGCTAGTCAGCTTACCCCTTTAAATGGGGGCAAACCAGAAAATTTCAATATCAAACAACAGTAATTATTTCCATGATTATGGAAATTTGACAACTCAAAAACTGACAGCTAAAATATTTCCATGAATATCGAAATAATAGCGCTACGTTTAGCTGAGCTAGGCCACAATACTCGCCTAGCGATCTACCGCGAGCTAATCAAAGCAGGCAATACCGGCATCGCTGTGGGAGAAATACAAAAGAGCCTAGATATACCCAACTCCACCTTATCTCACCACATTAGTCGTTTGATGAAGGTCGGGCTAGTAAAGCAACAGCGTGACGGTCGCACGCTATTTTGCATCGCTGAATGTGACGCACTTAACGATGTACTGAATTTTTTAACCGAGGAGTGCTGTATTAATGAAAAGTGCTGCACTACAAGCCAATGCCAATAGGACTAGAATAATGAGCACTCAATATCCCCCTCAACACAATATTAAAGACACCCTAGAGCAACTGAGTAATAGAAAAACGCTTAGCCATGCCCCCCGCTTCTTATTGCTATATGGGTCACTGCGAGAAGAATCCTACAGCCGCAAGCTTGCCCTAGAGTCCGCCAAAATACTGGAAAGCTTTGGCGCCGAGGTAAAGGTATTCGATCCTAGTGAACTGCCCATATTTGATCGCGTCAGTTATGAGCACCCCAAGGTCCAGGAGCTACACGAGCTAGCCCAGTGGTCTGAGGGTATGGTTTGGAGCAGCCCAGAGATTCACGGCAATATTTCTTCAGTCATTAAAAACCAAATCGACTGGATCCCTCTTAGCTTAGGCTCCGTGCGCCCCACTCAAGGTAGAACCTTAGCGGTGATGCAGGTTAGCGGAGGCTCTCAGTCTTTTAACGCGGTCAACTCTTTACGCATATTAGGCCGCTGGATGCGCATGGTGACGATTCCGAACCAATCTTCCGTGGCCAAGGCCTATGAAGAGTTTAACGACGACGGCAGCATGAAAGACTCCGCCTATCGTGACCGTGTGGTGGATGTACTTGAAGAGTTGTTCCGCTTCACCCTATTGCTGCGAGGACACACAGGCTTTTTGACTCATCGCTATAGCGAAAACAAGGATGATTATCAAGAGAGAGTGGGAGATGTAGCGGCAGAGGCGCTAGAGCAGCCTAAGTGCTGCTAGCAGGTGGTTCGAACCTTAAAGTGGTCGGTTGGAACCGTTAGCCGCCACTTTTTGAATTTTTAAGGAGCAGCTACGCTGGCGCTTTTTTTGTAACTTATCGAAAGTAGTTAGCTGATCTGCATTCAAAATTTCGTACATACGGGTGCGAGTATCTAGCCACATTTTGCCCTTGTTGTCACAGTTGGCAATGCCCGCGCGGCGCAAGGCCTTATGAGCTTTATATTGCATAGCCATCACGGCTTCGACTTTCACGCGCTGCTGTTCGTCAAGGTTGAGGTTATGGGCTAAAAATTCCACTGATGCACGACCAGCCTGAGCTGGAAAGCTCGCCATACAAGTTACTAGCAATGTGAATATAAGTCGGTACATCTCGCCCCTCCCCAGGGATGATCTAACTAATATGACTTAAAAAGACGAAACATTCACGCTTTTTGACGCCTATTGTAAATCACGGCGTCCGATTGTCGGCAATGATCGACCGATTATCGCCAGACCTATCCGTTTTTGGTAGGCCTTGATCACTATATTGCTCAACCTGCCTATTGTTCACTGCGAGCCGCTTTGCACTCCTGCCTCTTTTGCTTGCGCTTCTCCCGCATCTCAACAAACTTTTGTTTTTGCTGTTCGCTTAACACCGCTTCAATGGCGATTCTGTTTTCCTCTTTCAGCTGCTGCAGCTTTTCCTGCTGCACTTTCATCAAGGCGGCAACTTGACTCTGCTGAGTGGCATCCAGCTGTAAAGCCTTGGTTAAATGCTGCAATGTTTTCTCTACCGAGTGCCCAGGCTTTGCCCAAACTGCGCCCGTGCCTAGCAGGGCCAATATGAATGTCATAAGAAGTGTTTTTTTCATTGCTTGATCTCTATTATTTATTTTGACGGTTGCAGTCTATGTAGTGACTATGGAGAAAAGATGGATGCTCAATATTTTTACTATTTATTCTGTAATAGGCTAGCCAGCAACCCTTAATGTTAAGTACTAAAGATGGAGAAAATAAGGAGATTCAAGCTAACTTGGAAAAAATAAAATGATGCTGGATCAATAAGTTAAACGCTTGTTATAGTGCCAATATGAAGCTCTCCATACGCCATAAATTATTCCTAGCGCTCGCCGCCACCAGCATGTTCGTCACCCTGCTGATGGCGGTGGTAGTACAGGTTAATTTGCGCGCCGACTTCTCCGACTTTCGTGCCCAGCAAGACATCAAAGCCCTACGCGACTATCTTCCTGCCCTGCAAAATCACTATCAGTCTATTGGCAGCTGGAACGTGATTGCCACTACCCCCCGTGTATTTGCTGAAATACTGCGCCCACGCTTGGCAAATAAGCCTAGACGAGCACAGCACAGCTGGCGAAAAAAGGACCGGCTGGGACAACAGCCCCCGCACTTAAAAAATGCTCCACCGCCCCCCCAACAAATAGCGGCCAAAGGCTTACTTAAGCGCAGCAGCCTATTAAACCAACAAGGGGAAATCATTACCCCCTTCACCACTCAGGTAGACTACCGCCTACCTATAGTGCTAGACGGCGAAGTCATCGGCTGGCTGGGGCTCGCCAAAGGCGGTGGCTTTAGCAATCAACTTGATCAACAGTTTCTCAGCAGCCAGCGCAAGTCCCTGTATACCGTGGCCGCTGCCGCCATTATTTTTGCCTTAGTCGCCGCCCTATTGCTAGCCAAGCACTTTATCCGCCCCGTGCAAAGCTTGGCGTACAGCATGGGCCAGCTCACCCAAGGTAACTATACTGAACGCATAGACATTCAACGCAAAGATGAGCTAGGCCAGCTAGCTCATGACTTCAATCAACTGGCCCTGAGCTTAGAAAAAAATGAAAGCCTGCGCCGCCAGTGGGTGGCCGACACCTCCCATGAATTGCGCACTCCCATCGCCATACTGCGTGGTGAGATAGAGGCCATACGCGATGGCATTCGCCCGGTAAGCGACAAGATGATGGCCTCTTTGCACGAGGAAACGCTGCATCTCAACAAGCTAGTAGATGACTTGCACACCTTGTCTTTATCCGATGCGGGTGCCCTGAACTACCATATGCAGCCCCTTGATATTCAGTCGCTACTGCAGCAAATCGTCGAAGATTTTTCTACACGCGCTACTGAACAGCATATCCGCATTGACTACCAGGCCAACAACAGCGCTGAACTACAGGGAGACAGCACCCGGCTGCAGCAGCTATTTTATAACCTAATAGAAAACAGCCTGCGCTATACCGACGCCCCAGGTCAGCTGGAAATACACTGCAACGCAGGTAATAGTGATATTAGTATCACCCTAGAAGACAGCCCTCCCTCCCCGATAGGCGAGGATATCAACCAGCTATTTGAACGCTTCTACCGCACAGAAACTTCACGCAACCGTAAAACGGGCGGCAGCGGTTTAGGCCTCGCTATTTGCCGTAACATTGTTGAAGCACACCAGGGTCATATCAAGGCCTACCACGCCCCTAACGGGGGCTTAGGTGTGCGCATAACCCTCCCCAAAAACAGATAGGCAGCCTATGAGCAAGATCCTAGTCGTTGAAGATGAAATAAAAATCGCCCAGCTGATGTGCGACTACCTAAATGCGAATAAGCACGAGGTGCTGATGGTGCACGACGGTGCAGAGGTAGATGCAACGCTAAGCAGCTTCGAACCCGAGCTGGTACTACTCGACCTAATGCTGCCAAATAAGGATGGCATAGACATTTGTAAATCAATACGTGCCAGAACAGACGCCTTGGCTAATGCAGGAATTATCATGGTGACCGCCAAGGTTGAAGAAGTCGACAGGTTGCTTGGCCTAGAGCTGGGTGCCGATGACTATGTCTGTAAGCCTTTCAGCCCCAAGGAAGTCGTCGCACGAGTAGAGGCTCTATTGCGTAGACTCAAACCAGCCAATACCGCTCCCGCCTGTCTTATCGAAATTGACGAAGACTGCTTTAACGCAAAGGTTAAAGGCCAACTGCTAGACCTTACCCCCACCGAGTTCCGTCTATTGGCTAGCTTGGTTAATAACCCGGGGCACATCTACTCTCGCGCCAAGCTAATCGATAGCCTGCACGAAGATTTTCGCGATATTTCCGATCGCGCAGTAGATAGCCATATTAAAAACCTACGTAAAAAATTAAAAAGCACTCTGCCCGAACAAGAAATCATCAAATCAGTTTATGGCGTAGGGTATAAAGCTGATTTTTACTGATAATAGCTCAACGTTATAGGCCAGTTATTACGATAAGTTACACTGCTGTCCTTGACCTTGGACCACGTCCAACAAAAGGTGGTAGCCTGTGGAATATTCACTTGCGTCTGATAACGATCAACCTTCAGATTTTCAACCTGGTAGTCTGTTTGACCACTGGGCAAGTGAGAGTGCGTCCCAAACAAAGACAAGTTCTGACCTTCAAAAGAATAATGCAAGGTACCGGAAATGGCTTGAATGCAATGCTCTGTTTCCCAGTTACTGGAAACATCAAACATCAAAACTAGGCGCTCTTGATTCTGTGCATGGGCCGATGTAACAACCATCAAACTGATTAATCCGGCAAACCAACCGCTGGAACGTAACACGAGTGTAAGCATTATTCCCTCACTTTAATTATGAATTATATTCACCAACAATACGTATGCCACCATATTATTTTCGTTAAATAAGACCGGCAAGCTAACTTAGTTTAAGTACGAATAACTACCTTCGCAAAAAACTACTGCCCGAAACGTCTTAGTAAACTAACGGACCCCATTGCAGCATCCTCATCGAAGAAGTCCGTATCAATGCGTATAGCCCAATCGTTATCAAACCCATACTCCAGTCCCAGCCCCATGAATAATTGCGCGTCGTAATCTTGGTTCACCTTAACACTGGTGATATCACTGGATGTTTTCATGGCGGCTGCACCGGCTTTTACGAAGGGCATCAGCCCCTGTCTGAGGCCGCGCTCTGTCTTAGTGTTCATATAATAAAGCAAGCTAATGCCCGGTAAATCATACTGAACGTTCCCCTTAAGCGGCAATAAATTAATAGAATCCAACCCCGCTTCCCCCAGATCAGCATAGGACAACTCCACGGTGAAATGCGAACCGAAGTCATAGCCTAAAAAAAACTTGTACGCATCATCACTGTCTTCGGCAACACGGTAGCCTGTCGTGTTGGTATCCGGGTCCAGATAAGAAACTCCCGCTCCAGCTCCAATATACCAGCTCCCCCCTTCATCAGCCTGGGCTGATGCGCTGAAGGCCAACAACATCAAAGCCATCACCATATAACGCTGCTGAATCAATAATAGACTCAATAAACACATAGCGATGAACAAACTTATGCTACCCGCCCCACTCAGGCCCGTGATGATTTCACGCTCAGCTGTATCCATATAGTCAGGCATGCCATCACCATCCGTGTCTGGGCAATTGGGGTAGCCGTCTGGGCACTCTACTTGATCCGGAATGCCATCACTATCCGAGTCGCCTGAGCCATTAACCCCTAATACACCTTGCGCATCACCGTCAACATAATCGGGAATACCGTCTCCGTCTGCATCATTGAGAGCTACCTGCAACATGGCGTCGTCGATGCCATCACCGTTAATATCAATACCTCCGGTCACATCCACATCAAAGACGTCATCAATGCCATCACCGTCACTGTCAAGGCCACTGGCAATAGACTCCAGGGTGTCGGACGCTCCCTGATTATCACTGTTGACGTCTCTGTAATTTGGCGAACCGTCACCGTCTACGTCTATCGCTCTAGCCGCATCATCAATGCCATTACCGTCGACGTCTGCGCCGCCGGTCTGGGTGACATCAAAGATATCCGCAATACCATCTGAATCAGAGTCATTCATGGATAAGGCTTCAACAATATCGGGTAAGCCATCTGCATCACTGTCCTGTTCAGTGTAGTCGGGCTGCCCATCATTATCCGAATCCAGGCAGATTGGATAAAATGGGCACTCCATGGCATCCGGTATATTATCGCCGTCGTTATCACGGGTATTGCTGTCAACGTAATCGGGAATACCGTCACCATCACTGTCGTTCAGCTTGCCGTCATTGTTGTCATCCAGGCCTTCTGCGCTGTCTAAGATACCGTCATTGTCACTGTCGGTATCCACGTAATCTGGCATTCCGTCACCGTCTGTATCAATGGGCCGAGTAGCATCCGGACCGGCCTCAACCGCATCCAGAATACCGTCGTTATCACTGTCTGTATCAAACAAATTCAGTCCTCCTGTGTTATTAGGCTGTGATGCATTTACCTGATCTCCGTCGGTATTAGCACAACCATTGGGGAATAAGACGAGACATTCAACACCATTGGGAATACCGTCTCCATCCGCATCCGCATCCGCTAACGTGCCAGGGGGCAGCCCCAAGAAGGCGTTGGTTAAAGGTGAGGTATTGCCCGTTGCATCCTCCGACACCACGTCAAAGGAGATGCCAGGCACTTGTTCAGGGGTTAAAACACAGCTGAACAGACCGGCAATATTTACCGTTGTTGTACACAACGTGGTACCCAGAGGGCCGGTGATGGTGATGGTACTGCCCGGTTCCCCCGTACCTGTAACCGGTGTTGATGGATCAAAAACGGGGTCTACAATGGGGGCAGAAGGCGGCGTCTGATCCACTGCTATCACGCCTGGTACGGAAGAAGAGCCTGAGGTGAGGTCGATAGAAATGACATTCAGCACTTCTCCATCTCCCTGTGCAGGGGAGATAGGGCTGCATAGGTAATCGCCCTGGGTGTCACTGGTGGTTGTACACAGTACTGTACCTGTATCCGGGTCGATTATGCTGACCAGGGTATTCGGGTCAGCTTCCCCGGTCACGACACTGCCATCAGTAGGGTACACGCTGGGTATTGAAGGCGCCGTGACGGTACTGTCACTGACATCGGTTTGGGCCACTGGGCTGTCGGCTTTACCGCCTTCACTGGCGATCGCACTGATGGTATCACCCGCACTGAGCGTACCCGTCACCTGACAGCTCCAATCACCGAAGACATCAGCTTCTACTGGTGAGTTAGAACAGCTTATTGAGGGGCTAGAAGCCGATAAATCAATACTAGCGCCAGGCGTTGCCGTGCCCATTATCGCAGTAGCGGTATCATTCACAGGGTTGATCTGGGGTGGAGAGCTCGTGACACTGGGATCCACTACGACGGTGATGACGGCAACGGAAGTATTACCCGCTGGATCGGTTGTGACCACCGTAACCGTTGTTGGCGCTATGATGGGCAGGGCAGAAGTGGTCTCACAAGACCAGTGTCCGGCGGCATCCGAAATAATGGGCGCATTATCGCAAATCAGCCCGGTCACATGCACACTGACACCGGGTTCTGCTGTTCCGGTCACAGGGTCCGTAATGGTGGTCACCGGATCAATCGTAGGCGCCGTGGGTGCCCTCTGATCAACGGTGACACGAGCAGGTAAAGAACTAGAACCACTGCCCGGACGCGTCGCAATCACATTCAGTACATCCCCGTTGCCCGGTGCGGGAGATACGGGACTACAACTGAATCCCCCTTGGGCATTACTGGTGGTTGTGCACAGAACGGCGCCACTACCTGGGTCCATTACGCTAATCTGCATATTGGGCTCGGTCTGGCCATTAACAACGGAACCATTGCATGCTGCCACGGTAGGAGTAGAGGGTGCACTAGTGGCGCCCGAGCTGACCATCGTCTGAGTAGCCGGGCTGTCGGCTTTACCGGTTTCGTTGGCGACTGCACTGATGGTATCCCCCACACTAAACGTACCTGCCACCTGACAAGTCCAATTGCCGAATACATTCGCCTGCACCGGCGCATTGGAACACATTAATAAGGGGCTTGAACTGGAAAGGTCCAGATTTGCCCCCGGAGCTGCAGTGCCCTTCACCACAGTGGCGGTGTCGTGGACAGGGTAAATAAGAGGTGGCGAACTGGTTGCACTGGCGTCCACGACTACCGTAGTGGTGGCAGGCGAGGTATTACCCGCTGAATCGGTTGTAGTCACGATAATCATTGTCGACGCTGTCATAGGCAGGGCAGAAGTAGTCTCACAGGACCATTGTCCGGCGGCATCCGAAATAATGGGTGTATTATCGCAAGTCAGACCGGTCATATTGATGCTAACACCCGGCTCCGCTGTGCCAGTCACGGGGTTCGTCGTCGTGGTCACCGGATCAATAGTGGGGGCTGATGGTGTGGTGGTATCCAATATCAGCTCTGAATCAGTTGTATCAGGAATAGACGTATTGCCCACACTGTCGGTGGCAGTGGCCGTCACGTCGTTGACGCCGTTTGTGTTGGGGCTGAAGCTGCCGCTGTCGGGGCTGGCACTACCGGTATCCAGTGTCCACTGGCCGCTGCCATTAGC
>Ga0105356_10001517_pt1 | contig 23052 bp, 18 predicted proteins | sample GOMGulsemesocosm_3_FD_83502 | JGI IMG/M metagenome (GOLD analysis project Ga0105356, IMG submission 83502) | Methane-oxidizing microbial communities from mesocosms in the Gulf of Mexico - GOM9D Gulf of Mexico | ecosystem: Environmental > Aquatic > Marine > Cold seeps | place: Gulf of Mexico... | reverse complement strand
TAGCAATTTATCATTACATCTAGAGATCACCTGTTACATTCTTGCAACATTTACCGCATTCACTTTATAAAAAAACAATAAAAATACACGTAGTAAAAGTCATATAACAACGGCGAGTTGCAGTTCAACAGAATATATATACAGATACTGTCTTAGGCTCAGTAGCAAGCTCTATGCAAAGAGAACATGTATTGAAAGGTACAAGTTTTAAAACACTATAGAGGGAAGTCGTTTTTGATTTTGTAAAAAAACATACGAGTTTACATGCTCATTCAAACTTCCTCTTCCTAAAGAAGAGGTATGAAACAGTAAAATGAATTAATTAAGAGGGCAACAGTCGTGAAGAAAATCGCAGATAAATGATCAAAGTGAATGTAAGAGATAGTCGTTCGAAGTATTGTTGATTAGGCCGGTTTAACGGTAAACCTGGAAAGAATATCGAGCAGAATGCACGGGGCTGTTAGGATAAAGCCATCGATTTAGGAGTAAATGCCATCTAACCGGTTGTTCATGCAAACAACCGGTTAGCAACATTATATTAAAGCTTAACTTAGAGACTTAGAAATCTAATAAAATAACTATCGTTAATTCAAAACAAAAAGGATTTATGAATTTAAATTATAGACTGCAGCTTTTTTCAGATGATTTCCATACAATTGGATCCCAATACTCACCTGTTTTAAGTTTTGAACGTTTATTTCTGTAAAATTTAGCGCCTAGAGAGTATTTTTCATTCGCTTTAACTTCGAAAGTTATAAGTTTGTAGTTTTTCATCTCCCCTCTACGTCGTGTTAATGAGTTATCTTGAATATTTTCAATCACTTTAATGGTATGTTTACCTGGTGAAAGTGCAAACCTCATTGCTTTTGGAGAAACAACTTGATCATCAATGGTATTTATCACTGCATGATAAATGTTTTTAGTTCTTGGTGGCTTTTCGTATAAAACAATTGTGCCACATTCATTAGCTTTAGATTGCGCAGTTACGTCAGTTGCGACGGTTGAGGCCGATGCAGTAAATGAGAAACAAAGCGACATCCCAATAATTAATAGCTTTTTCATATTCTACCCTTTAGGTCATGATATAGATTCAAGCACTATTATAATGTTTATACACAAGATAATTAGCCGGAAAATGTTACTAAAGGTTATTCTTGTAACTTACTTGAAACATCTTATTTATATTCGACATAAGGTGGCATTGCTCATTTTGACATTTGTGCGCTAATACAATAACCAAGAATGTCGCTTCCTTTATATATATTTTCCCCCGCAATGTTTACAAAGCCATTTAACGTTAATAACTCTTTAAGTCTACTTTTCTTTTCTTCATTTAAGGCCGCATCACACATACATGACAATCTTGTTTGATAGGCAACTAATTCACTTTTATAGTCATTTAACTGTTCAACTTTATTCGGAAATTTAGCACTCAAAACATACTTTAAAAAGGAGATAAAATCTGTAACTATCCCTAAGTTACCATATTCATCGTAGAGCGAAGCTAATTGCTCATTCAATTTGGCGCGGTACTTTTCAGCATCGCTATTTTCTTTCGCTTTATGCACTAGCATTAATTTTAGTTGCTCCATAACGCCGTCAATATTGAGTATCTGTTCCAAGGCTAGTAACTCGGCGGCACTATTTTTGATCAATACGGAGGTTGATAAGTGACACATTAACGCTAAGTGTCCATTTTTCTTTATCACTTTAGACAGGGATGGGATCGATTTCTCCAAGTCACTGTACTCAAGACCAAAATTAGAAATCACATGCTCAAAATTTTGTGATAACGCAGTTAAATCTTCAATGCCCACCTGCTCTAACAAGTCAACATTATCTATGTTATTAAAATCTTCTTTAACTTGAATAGTTGCATAGTCCACACCAACCCACTTTATATCAGTAAACGAAGGGCACTTGTCTTTAGCGAGATATATTAAACTGGCATTACCTGTGCACAAGTCTAAAACTGTACTACCCTGACTATAATCAACAAACATCCTCTGCCAGTGCTCAGCAATCACCCCTTCATAGTTATCAGAAAACATCGAACCAAAAGAAGTTTTATAACCTTGCTGCCAATATTTACTCCAAACATCACTCGTTGTATTTGTCATTTCTACACCATATTTGTATAACACTAATTTTTACTTATGAATATACACCAATAAAAAAGCCAGCAAATGTGCTGGCTTTTATAAGAGTTTAAATTAACTTAGAAGCTAATTGAGTAGCTCGCACGGAAATCACGACCGTAGTTATTGTATAAACTTGGGTCATCATATGTACCCGTTGGAGACAATACTGGGTCTTCATCAGTTACGTTAACTACTTGTAAAGTGAATTGGCCGTAGCTATCAGCATCATAAGTATAAGTTAAGTTATGGATTAACCATGAATCTAACTTACCGTCGATGTCAACATTTGCACCAGTTGCAATTTCAGTAGCTGAAGTAGAAGCTGTGTAATTCATGTTGTAAGTAACTGAATGAGCGTCATATCTCCAAGTAGTTGTCATGTTTGACTTATGATCAGGTTGGCCAGACCAACCTGCTGAGTCATGCATGTAACCACCAACTTCTGTTTCATACTCTGTAACGAAGCTGTTAACCCAGCTTAGTGAAATATCACCAAAACTAGTTTCAAAGTTTGAGTTCCAAGTAATATCAATACCAGTGATATTAAAACCAGTACCGTTACTTAAACCTGTACCTACTTCAATTAAAGTACCAGAGCTAGAACGTACAAGATAAAATACGTCATTGCTAACGTTTGTACCAGGCGCTACAGCACTAATTAAGCCAGAAGATTCATCAGATAATAAATCTTGTACTGTTTTTTGTTGAATTACATTATCAATTTGTAAATCAAAGTAATCCATTTTCACAGAGTGACTATCATCGATATCCCAAGCAAAACCAAAGTTAATATATTCTGAAGTTTCTGGACCTAACTCAGAATTTGATTTGATATAAGTATCAAATTGTTTTGAAGGACAGTCTGCATTTGATATGCCTGCAGCATTACACTGCTTATAATCGAATGCTGATTGAGCACTGAACGCTGTTGCTGCGTTTAAGTCATCAAGGCCTGGCGCTCTAAATGCTTCAGAGTATGAAGCACGAACAACCAAGTTATCAAGTGCTTGCCAACGAACGTTCACTTTTGGTGCTACGTTATCACCAAAATCAGAATAATCATCGTAACGAACGGCTACGTTAACTTCAACATCGTCTGTTACCGGCATTACTGACTCATAGAACATTGCTGTTACGTCACGGCTACCAGAAGCTGAACTACCTGATGAACCACCTACTAAACCAGCAGCTGATTGACCATCATAGATATCAGCATAACCAATTTCCATGTATTCCATACCAAAATAATGAGCAATACTACCGCCAGACAACTCACCTAAATCAAAGCCAAGACCACCATATACTTGGTCCATTACGCCTGTAGATTCTTGAAGAGTCGTTGCTCTCATATTGTCAATGCCCTCTGTAGAGCCCAAGTCAATACCATTAGCTTCGTTATGCGCTAAACCGCCATAGCTTAAGTAATATTGACCAATTGATTTGTTATCCGCATCATTTCTATGGTAGTAAACTTCCCAAGTAGCATTATTCCAGTCTAAATCGCCACGGAAACCAGTTAAGTAATCTTGGTTATAATCGGCAACGTTATTATCACGGTTACCAATACCTACCCAACGGAAATAACCTTTGTTACCTTCAGTACCGTAAGGGTTGTGTGGGCTACTAGCTGGCATGTTGTTCCATGGAGCTGCTGGTGGAGCATAACGACCAAAAGACAAGTTTTTGGTAAACATTGCACGACCAAACCATTCAACACCGTCGGCAACTTCATAGTTAGCATCTACAAATAAAGTATCACGAGTAAATGCTGTTTTGTTGTACGAAACGTTTGCATAAGCAAAAGCACAAACATCAGAGCCTGGACCCCAAGCTGCTTCCATAGACATACGTTGGAACGTATCGGTACCGTATTGAGCAATTAAGTCGTCACATAAAGGAGAAGCATGGATTTCAGAGAAATCTAAAGAAGCAACGTTGGCGCCGTAATAACTCCAACCATCAGTTTCTTCAGTATAAATTTCAATTTTTCCATCACCATCTAAATCTTCAGCACGAGCAGCTGTGAAACTACGTGCACCATCAGAAATGCCGTCACGTTGCTGGTGATCATATGAAATTGTAATATTACCTTTATCATCAGAAACACCCGCTAACATTGAAAATTCGCGAGATGTTGTACCTTGTGCAGAAGCATCGCGGTCACGTTGGCCTATACCACCTGTGAAATGTAAACCTTCAACATTCTTTTTAAGAATAATATTTACAACACCAGCAAGTGCATCAGAACCGTACGTCGAAGAAGCACCATCTGTTAATATTTCAATACGCTCAACAGCAGACATTGGAATTGCATTAAGGTTAGCTGATTGGCCACCCATAGTTGGAGAACCAGGGAAACGTTTACCATCTAAAAGTACTAATGTACGTTGAGCACCTGCACCACGTAAATCGATTGTTGCTTGTGATTGGAATGAACTACCTGATCTTTCAGAGAAAGAACCAAATGAGTTAAACGTACTATTACGTAAAGCATCGGCAACAGTAAAGTTACCTTCAATTTTCATATCTTCTGCAGTAATAACTGTTACAGGTGAAGCACCTTCTAAGTCAGCTCGTTTAATACGAGAACCAGTTACTTCGATACGCTCTAAACTTTCAGCTGATTCTTCTTCTGCTGAAAACGCAGACGTTGAAACGGCCATTGTTGCACTTGCGCCAAACATCATGGCGAGACGAACAGCCTTAGCAGTTTTGCTATTGGTATACATATTTTCTCCCTGGATCACTTATGTGATTCTAGTGTTTAAAAATCGAAGCTATTTTGCTTCGTTTGATTTATTTGTGGTCTATGACCTAAATTTACCAAGCTCGATAGTAAACGTAATATCCGTTTAGGGTCAACACCACTTGTTACACTTTGGCAACACTAATTACATGTCGACACATTTAAGAAATATTATTACCCTTGTTTTTCAGTACCTTACAAAAACACAGTAACATTTACAATAAACTAAACATTTGAAAGCACACAATCGCAGACAAACCACTTTAACCTTAAATTACAATAAGTTATGACTCTCGCTAAAAATATCACCAAATGAAAACCAAATATCGAGAACAGAAAAAAAACAAAGATAAGTTGTTGTTTTAAAAGGACAAAATCAAGGAGCGCAGCGCTTCTGTAAAGTTAAGCACACAATTTAAAATTAATTATTTCAAATTAAATTGTAACAATGACAATTTATTAACGGAAATAGATAACTTAGTTCGAACAACAATATGATAAACTGTATTTTATTCTCTAATGAATGCAATGTAGGTACTTATAATTTAATGGAAGTAGCATTAGATCTTAATTTATGGATAACGCTCTGTGGTGTCGGTTTTTTAGCGGGTTTAATCGATGCGATTGCTGGCGGCGGTGGGATGATCACTGTACCGACTCTATTAACTGTGGGCCTGCCTCCTCATGTTGCTTTAGGTACAAATAAATTAGCAGCCACTTTTGGCTCTTTTACCGCGTCATTTACTTTTTATAAGAAAAAGCTTTTTAGTATTCACTTTTGGCGGATTTCGATACTGTTCACCGCGATTGGAGCAACAATAGGTACTATAGTTGTAGATTATTTGACCGTTGATTTTCTTGAAACCGCGTTGCCTGTCTTAATAATATCAACCGCTGTTTATACATTATTAGCCAAAGGCACTATCTATAATGAACAGGGATTGCCTGAAAAAACGCCCTCATTAATTATTAAACAAACGCTTCAAGCTTTAATACTCGGCTTTTATGACGGCATTGCTGGCCCTGGCACAGGTGCTTTTTGGACCGCATCATCAAGTGCTTTATATAAAATCAATATTTTGCTTAGTTGCGGCCTTGCGCGTTCGACTAATTTTGTCAGCAACTTTTGCAGTTTACTGACTTTTATCTATCTGGGTTATGTAGACGTATTACTAGGCATAACAATGGGATTATTTATTATGTGCGGGGCATGGGTAGGTGCTCATTGGGCAATCAAGTTTGGTAACAAGTTTATTCGTCCGGTGTTTATTACTGTCGTTGTACTTATGTCATGTAATCTCATTTACCAACAAATGAGGTAAGTATGTCTCAACAGTTTTTAAATAAAATAACGACCATTTTGGTGACTCTACTAGCACAAGCGAAAGCAATCGATAAGGAAAATGCAGCCTCTAAAGCTTTTTACCTCCGCAAAGATAATGCAATTTTTTCTGAAACATTATTTAGTGGCAATCATGATAGACTTGTACCCTACGTTCAAGAAACACAAGCAAAAGTAGAGCAACTCGCGGGGTTAATTAACAATAATAAAAACCTGCTCTCCTACGAAAGAATTCAGTTAATTGAGCAACAAATTTCTGCAATACATAATGCGATACAAGCAAACTCTGCGCAAAATAAGTCTTCCGCTCAAAAACTCGATCTGCTGAAAAAGATAAAGTACAAAAATACCGCCAAAGCCCTTTTTCAACCTATACAATCCCTCTATCAAAAACAGGCAGAAACTAAAGAATTTGAAAGGCGGCTAGAAAGTATGCTCGCTGAAAAACAGCTTGAATTTAATCAAGCAAATAACCGTAATAAAGACAAATTTTCAAACGAGTTGCTGGTATTACACCAACGTTTAGGTCGATGCCGACAAGCGCTTTCTAAAATTGAACGTCAAATTGAAATGAGTGAAAAACGATAATCAATTATTTATTGGACTTAATGTTGAATTATTATATTTAGTTAATGTAAAAATTCGCTTTTTAATTCATCTCACAGTAATCTTAATAAAAATAGATAATATAAAGGATTAATATGAAACTTTTTGACGATATTCATAATTATTATGAAAAACTTGTTGTTCAACACTTTGCGGCATTAAAAATAGAGGAATCTTATGATACTGATTTTGTTGCCGATTTAACTTGTGTCGTGTTAAATCAATTGCCGACACGTTACATCCGCCACGAAGTAGACATGGCATTTTATCTACCGGCTTCAGAACGATTCGAAATGGAAAGTAAAGTTAAAGTGGCTGTCAGTAAAGCGCTTGAATTTATGAAGTTACACAATAAGTAAAATATTCGATTGTCTAAACGTCAATACACAAGTGTTCTCTCAATGCGAACACTTGTATTATTTCTTTAATTTGTAATGTTTCCTCCATATACGTCGATGAAGTTTATTACATATCCTCTAAGCAAACCCCACGTGTTTCTTTAATGTATTTAATCACAAAGAATATACTGACAAATGCTGAAACCGTGTATAAACCATAAGCTCCGGCTAAACCAATACTGCCTAACATAATAGGGAATGTCATCGTAATAGCAAAATTTGCGATCCATTGTGCACTAGCCGCGATAGCTAAAGCGGCTCCGCGAATTCGGTTATTAAACATTTCACCGAGCAATACCCAAACAATAGGCCCCCAACTCAAACCAAAAAAGACGACAAATAAATTTGCCATAATTAAAGCCGCTGTGCCCATATTGTCACTGAGTGCGAGTTTGCCCAACTCATTCAGACCTGCGCTGCCAAAAATATAAGTTAAAGCCCCCAGACTAATAAACATGCCGATACTGCCCACCAATAACAAAGGCTTACGTCCAACTTTATCCACTAAAGTGATGGCAATAAGTGTAGAAACAATATTGGTTATACCGGCCAATACATTAATAAACAGTGATTGAGATTCATCAAACCCAGCAGCCTGCCATAATTCAGCACCATAATAAAAAACAACATTGATACCGACAAACTGTTGAAAAACAGAAAGTGCGATGCCAACCCAAATAATTGGATGAATGTTTTTCTTTCCGTCGATAAATAAATCACTAATACTTGGCTTCTTATCGCCATGTAAGGATTGTTTAACATCATCTATTTGTTTTTTTACCGAACTTGTCGAAATTTTGCTAAACACTTTTTGTGCTTTATCTATCTCACCTTGCGCAACTAAATAACGTGGCGATTCAGGAATAAATAATACGCCAACTAAGAATAAAATAGCAGGAATAATTTCTACCCAAAACATCCAGCGCCACGCAGCAAGATCTAGCATTAAAATGCCTTCAGCTCCACCTGCGTTTGCAGCGATAAGATAATTACTTAAAAAGGCAGCAAATAAGCCAAGCACAATAGCCAATTGCTGTAACGTAGCTAAACGCCCTCTTAATGCTGCAGGTGCAACTTCGGCAATATAAGCAGGTGCTAATACCGAGGCAGCACCTATGCCTAAACCACCAAAGAGTCGATAGAAAATGAACTCTGCTGAAGAATCGGCTATACCAGAGCCAAAGGCACTAACCGCAAAAATAACAGCGGTTAGGATCATGATAATCCTGCGGCCAAAATTATCTGCTAACGGTCCGGCTGCCAATGCACCCAGTGCACAACCCAATAAAACGGAGGCAACATTGAAGCCTGTTGAAACATCATTGGAATTAAAAGCATTGCCTAATGCACCAACGGTGCCATTAATAACACCTGAATCAAAACCAAAAAGGAATCCACCAATGGCTGCGACTGCAGAAATAAAGAAGACATAAAGAATTGAATCACCAGCAACGCTGATCTCTGCAGGTGCTATAGATAATTCATCTGATGAGGGGGTATTCATAAATTTTGTCCTAATTATTATTGTAATTAAATTGAATATAAAATATGGGCAATATATAGCAGGAAAAAACCCATTACTTATGTAATGGGGTGTCGGATCTTATCGACAATCAAGGGTAAACAAATTGGAAAATCAACCTGTAAATTTCAAAATGAACTTATCACTACTAATTTTTTCGTAACTGATGTTGAAATTATTACTTAAAACTTCAAGTAAACCTTTAACATCACCGGTCTTAAACATACCTGCAACTTGAACTTTATTGAGTCTTTCATCATCGGCAAGTTCAAACTCTATATCGGTATAGCGACTTATTTCTGTCATTGCCTCAGCTAATGACTCCCCTCTAAAGATTAAATTACCATGACGCCAAGACAAACTTGCGGCTACTTCAGCTGGCGCTAGTTTGATGACTTCTTCAATCTCCTTACCGGTAAGGTCTAAATCAACCTTTTCACCTTTTGATATTGCCATTGAACTTTGCGGTAATCTCTTTGCCAATGCTTCGATGTTTATTGTGTCTAAATCAGCATTGATATTGTGTTTTTCAGCAACTAAAACCTTGCCATCGGTAACAATAAGCTCAACCAATTCGTTGCGTACTTCAACGTTAAACGCCGTGCCAACCGCCTGAATCACTTTGCCTCTGGCAATAACACTCAATGGCCGGGTTTTGTCATGAGCAACATCAATATGAATTTCACCACGATGTAACTCAATGATTCTTGAGCTAGCGGTATACTTAACTTGCACAAAACTGTTGGTATTTAAGACAATTTTACTGTTGTCGGGTAAATTAATTGTATTGCTTTCACCTACGTCAGTCTGATAATTCATTTGTTTAACAATGACCGTTGATTGTTCTGCTTGCCCAAAAGGTAAAAATTGAAAGCCCCCTTGATAAAAACCAATGGTAATGGCAAAAATCACTGAAGCAGCTAACGCTCCTACCCATTTAGGTAATTTTTTCTGGCTAACTGATGTTTGCGGAAACAAGTCAGATAAGCGACTAAGTTCATCCATTTTGTCCCATATTTGCGCGACTTCAAATAAAACTTCAAGATTAAGCGGTGATAAGGCCAACCAAGCTTGCAGTGATGACCTTTCTTCTTTAGTCAGGCCTCTATCAAGCTTTGCGATCCAATCACTTGCTTCATCTAGACGATTCTCTTCTGTGATAAAATTGCTCTGTTTACTCTTTGCACGACCATGAATTTGATGAATATTACTCATGAGTACCCCCTGCAACAACTGCTGAACCATTGGAGATGTTTTTGTTAGCACTACTGTTTATTTGACGCATGAATAATGTGCAACGTTTCATGCCTGCTGATATATGTTTTTCCACTGTACTTTCACTAATACTCAATTGGGTCGCAATCTCACGTTGCGAATAACCATAAACTTTTTTTAAGACAAAAACTTTACGACACTGTAAAGGTAATTGTCTCACCGCTTCACAAAAATGTGCAAACTCACTATTGGTTAAGGCATTTTCATACATTTCATCTTTATGATGATCTGATAATACCTGCTCCAGTGTTTCCATATTTTCTATACCATCAACAAGTCTAATGTTCGCTTGTTTCTGATAATCTAATGCCAAGTTACGGGCCGTTTTATACATAAATGACTTGGGTGAAGTTATATTTTCTTTATTTTCTACTTGGCAGATACGCACATAGGTTTCTTGCACAATATCTTCAATTTCATGTGGTGGTACAATCCTAGCAACTAAACGAGAAATACTATTTCTCGATGCTAGATATACCTTATAAATTAGGGTGTCGTTCGACATTATAATTCACTCATATTATTTTCACGGCTCTAATGCGAATATAGTAATAAGACGACTGACCAATAAAAATCCGCCAATTAAGTTTAGATTATTTTAAATTTAATTGACTAAATGTACCTCATTATTGGTTCTAACGGTCATTTAATTCCTTTTAGATTAACTTCCGTCATGCTAAAAGCTTGTACTCCATCAACTAATTGTAATAAGGTTTATGTCATTCAAGGAATCAAACAACTGATTATTCGAGTTTTTTATTATTTACGACAACTCGATTGGCATAACATTTTAAAAATTAAAAAACATTTAAAACAAAAACTTAAATAATAAAAAGCATAGATAATTAATAAGAATGATTAATCAGAAAAAAGTATTACTTGATACATTTAAAAACTTTTTATTACGAAAAGAACAAAGCTCATCCCCTTTTTTGGCTTCATCAAGAAACACGCTAAACTCAACAATTAAAAATTTTCATTTACGTTTAGTATCGTTAATTTTACTTCATGGTCTATCAACAGGCGAGGTATTAGCAGCACATAAAAACGATAAAGTTACCTTTAACATTCCAAGACAAAGAGCGGATTTATCACTGATAAATTTTGCTGAACAAGCAGATATCACCTTACTTTTCCCCCTCGATAAAATAGCTGGAAAACAAACTAACAGCATCATTGGCAAGTATTCAGTTACTAACGCACTGCAAATATTACTTAAAGATACAGGCCTTAAAACGGAGCTTAGTAAAAATGGCCAATTATCTATTTTAATTGATGTTAATTTTCAGAAAAACAATCATTTAATTAAAGGTAACAGCGCGGCAGTAGCCGAACAGGAAAAAATTGTTGAAGAAACGACTGCCAATACAGAAACTGAAATAATTGAAGTTAGAGGAATAATAGGCGCGTTAGATCGTGCTATTGATGCCAAACGCCAAGCCAGTGGGGTTATTGACTCTATTTCAGCGGAGGATATTGGTAAATTTCCTGATTCTAATTTAGCTGAATCTTTACAACGCATTACCGGTGTCTCAATTGACCGGTTAGGTGGAGAGGGACAATTAATCACCGTGCGTGGTTTTGGTCCACAGTTTAATACCGTATTGATTAACGGCCGCCAAATGGCATCAGAAAATCAAAGTCGTGCATTTAGTTTTGATACGATTGCCTCTGAATTAGTTAAAAACATCAATGTACATAAAACGTCTACTGCGTCTATGCAATCTGGTGGCATAGGCTCAACAATCAATGTGAATACGGCACGCCCTTTTGCTATCAAAGGTTTTAGAGTATCAGGTAGTGTTAAGGCTACTTACGATGATAATAGTGAGAAAACAACCCCACAAGCATCGGCACTAATCTCAAATACTTTTAACGATGATAAATTAGGGCTGTTATTTGCTGTATCGCATCAAGAACGAGAAACTCGTCTTAACCAAGCCCAACTTGATGGCTGGTTAGAAAACGTCGGCATACCTAACCCACAAACTCGAAGCGGCCAAGCATATAGTGGTAATATTTTTTCCCCACGGAATTACGATCATAAAGTAACCACAGAGCAACGTACCCGAACGAATGCTAACTTAGTTATTCAATATGCTCCTTTTGACAAATTAGCTATAACTTTTGACTCTTTATATACTGATTTTGATGTTGAAACTGATACAACCTCATACGGACATTGGTTTACCGCACCTAACATAGAAGGTTTTGGCAGTGACCCTGGTGCGACTGTTGATGAAAACGGTACTGTCATCGATTTATATCAAGAAATAGGTCTAGCAACCGATATGCATGCGAAGAAGTTCGACCGTTTAACAGGATCACATGCTCAAGGGTTAAACTTTGATTGGGATGTTAATGATAATCTCAAGATGAAATTTGATTTCAGTAGTTCCACAGCAGAGCGGCAGGCTAATAACGGCCGTGGCGATCAATTGTCACTGATAGGTTATGCCAATCGCGTTCGCTTCCGACTTGATAACTATATTCTTCCCTATACAAGTGAATTTAGCACCGCTAGCCCTACTATTTATAGTGGCCAGCAAGAACTCGATGGTACCGCTTATAACCCAAGTATTTCACCAAATGGCGTATCTCATTACTTAGATCCAACGAATAGTCGTTCTCATGTAATGCTGCGCCGAGGCTGGGCTGTTGAAGACAAGGTAAAACAATTTCGCTGGGATAGTAACTTGCTAGTAAATGAAGGGACTGAGTTGGCTGCGATTAAATTTGGCCTAATGTATTCTTCTGAAAGTAAAAAACTTGATCGTTGGGATAACGAAAGAACGGGCCTTCACTGTACCTTTTGCGGCTACCCAGACACTCCGAATATAAGTGGATTGTCACAATACGTATTTAATGCCGGTAGTAACTTTTTAAGTGGTATCAGTGGTAGTGGACGTATGCCTAGCTCTTGGTTAGCCCATGACGGAGAAGCGAACTTTGCCTTTTTAGAGCAATATGCCGCAGATAGCGGTAAAGCTATTAGCTTTGATGCAGAAAAGCGTAATAAGTCCTTTAAGATCTCCGAAGAAACACTGTCAATTTATGCAGAGTTTGATTTTGAAATGGAACTTGAAGGTATGGCTTTTTCGGGCTTCGCTGGAGTTCGTTATGAAGCAACTGACGTAGATGTTGATGGCACTGATGAACCAATATCTGAGCTAGTCATCCTTGATAAAACAGAAATGCTAGCCCGCTATGGTTCTGAAAACTCAATAACAAAAAGTGCTAACTATGAGGAAGTACTGCCGAGCGTAAGTGCTAAATTAGAAATTAATGATGAATTAATTGCACGTTTTGCCGCTTCTAAAAGCATTACTCGTCCACCACTCGATAGCATGTCACCAGTGACTGTCATAGGCACAACTCGCCAAGGTGGTAACTTAACGTCTAACTCCGGCAACCCAGCTTTAAAACCCTTTACTTCTAATAACTTAGATGTTTCATTGGAATGGTATTATGCGGATACTAGTTATATATCTGCCGGTTACTTTATTAAAAAGGTTGCCAACTTTATTATTAATTCGACAGAAGAGCTGACTTTTAAATTAGCTGACGGTAGCTTTTTAACTGACCCTTCAACTGGTATAAATGTTAATAATCCGGACCCTTCTGATGATACTGCCATTTTTACCAATACCTTGCCCAATATTAGTGAGTCGGCAAAGGTTTATGGTTGGGAGCTCGCATTACAACATACTTTTAATAATGGCTTTGGTTTAATGGTCAATACTACTATCGTTGATAGTGATGCTGAACTTGACCCAGCTGATATTACACAAGTATTTGCATTAACCGGCTTAAGTGATTCTTATAATATTATTGGCTTTTATGAAAGTGGCCCGTTTCAAACACGTATTGCTTACAATTGGCGAGACAGTTTTGTCCAGTCATTAAGCCAGTCAAATGGTGACGGGGTTACTATTGTCGAAGATTATGCACAAGTAGATGCCAGTGGCAGCATCCGTATTAACGAGCAAATAGCTATTTTCTTTGAAGGGATTAACTTAACCGAAGAATATGTTCATAAACGTGGCCGTTTCGCTAATCAATTATTATTGGTTGAAGACAGCGGGCGTCGTTTTTCGGTGGGTATACGTGGTACTTTTTAGTTACAGTAACATGCAACAAATATCTCACTTTAATGATGAATTAACCTGCATCATCACAGCTAAAGCAATCAATCTCATGAGAAACAAGATATGAGTTTTAATAGTATGCCAACAAAAACCGTTGTTGTGGTTGGCGGAGGAATTGCCGGTTGGCTAACCGCTGGACGTATCGCAGCACAACATAGAACAAAGACGAAAGCAGGGCTAAAAGTTGTCTTAGTTGAGTCAGCAAGCATTCCCGTTGTGGGTGTAGGTGAAGGCACTTGGCCAACCATGCGCAATACCTTAATAGCATTAGGCATCAGTGAGACAGAATTCATTCGCACATGTGATGCCAGTTTCAAACAAGGCGCTAAGTTTGCTAAGTGGGTTGATGGCACCGAGCAAGACTTTTATTACCACCCTTTGGTATTACCACAAGGATTTAGCCAAGGTGATTTAGCTGCATATTGGTTAAACAGATCAGCCAAGGATAACAACTCATTCTCACAAGACGTTTGTTTTCAAGAAGCCATCTGTGAACAAGGCCTAGCCCCTAAAACGATTAGAACACCAGAGTTTTCAGCGATTGCCAATTATGCTTATCATCTTGATGCTGGAAAGTTCACGAAACTTTTGCAAAAACATTGCACCGAGCAGTTAGGGGTTGAGCATATTATTGACGATGTAATTGCGGTAAATACCTTGGAAAATGAAGATATTGCCTCTGTTACTACCAACAACCATGGTGATATTTCAGGCCAGTTGTTTGTTGATTGCAGTGGTTTTTCTTCGTTATTACTAGGTAAACATTATCAAGTGCCCTTTAAATCTTGCGCAGATGTTTTGTTTATTGATACCGCATTGTCGGTACAAGTACCTTATGAAGACAAAAACAGCCCTATTGCTTCTCAGACAATTTCCACTGGGCAAGAAGCCGGCTGGATTTGGGATATAGGTTTACAACATCGCCGGGGAGTTGGTTATGTTTATTCGAGTAAATATAGTAGTGAACAACAAGCCCGAGCGGTATTAGCTAAATATGTTGGTGAACCGTTTAATGGACTAACGGTTAAAAAAATTCCAATTGTCAGTGGGCATCGAGAAAAATTTTGGCAAAATAATTGTGTAGCGGTAGGTTTGTCCGCAGGATTTTTAGAGCCACTAGAAGCCTCTTCTTTAGTTCTGATAGAGCTTTCAGCTCAAATGATCAGTGAACAATTGCCTGCCACTCGTGAGGTCATGGATATCACGGCAAAACGTTTTAACGAAACCTTTTTATATCGCTGGCAAAAGGTCATTGATTTTCTCAAGTTGCATTACATCTTAAGTAAACGTTGTGACACAGACTTTTGGACCGATAATCGTGCCCCTCATACCATTCCTGATAGTTTGCAGGAGCTGATGCAGTTATGGAAATACCGTTCACCCGCCGATTATGACTTTACCAGCAATAATGAAGTATTTCCTGCAGCAAGTTATCAGTATGTGCTATACGGTATGGGCTTTAAAAGCGACTATAGTCTTTCACCACAGCTATTAAATGACTGGCGTTTCGCAGATCAGCAGTTCGCTAAAAATAGTCAAATGGTCCAACAAGCAAATAAGTCATTACCCACCAATAGGGAATTACTTAATAAAATTTGTCAGTATGGCCTTAGTACCATCTAAACAGAGAAAGTTACCATGGAAAACGTAGTCGCTATTGATAATAAGATACATAAAAATATAAGCATAAACCCTGCGAAAGTAGCGTTACATGGCGAAAAACTCAATCTCATACCTGCCGTAGTTTCCGAGTTCATGCACTTAACCGTACAACACCCTATTGTATTCACTAAACATGGAGAAACAGGCGAATTTGTTTGTTCTGCCCTTTTGGGCTTCGAAGTTGGTGAGAATTTGTTTTGGCAAAATGGTCAATGGCAAGCAGTTTATTTACCCTTACAAATCCAACGACAACCATTTTTTATCGGTGATGCTGTTGATGACGACTCAACAAAGTCAGGTGATTATGTTGTATGCATTGATCTAAACAGCCCCGCTATTAATGACTCTGCATCAACGAATACCCCAGAGAATACCTCAAGTGAGGTTCACGCATTATTTACCGAGACAGGAGAAGAAAGTGAATATTTTCATGAGGCAAAGCAATGTTTAGCTCAACTACTGCAAGGTAAAGTCGATAATCAAAGACTTATCGGCGCACTTAAAAAACTCAACTTAATACAAGCCTTGTCACTAGAAGTCACTTTTATTAATGAAACAAGCACTCGTTTAAATGGCCTTTATACCATTAATCAAGACAAGCTCGCAGCATTAACAAATGAAGAAATTGCCGAGCTGCATCAACAACAATTATTACCCGCTATTTATACAATGATCACTTCTCTTGGCCAAATATACCCTTTGATTGAACGTAAAAATGCACGGTTGAACGGCTAATATGGCAAACTTCCAACTCAATGCTGAGATGAAAATATCATCAATAATCATGGGTAATGAGCAAATTCCATTATTGGTTATTGATAATTTATTCATCAACCCAGAACAACTAATTAATGTAGCTTGTTCTTCAGAGAGTAAAGAGCATCATTTCCAACAACAAAGCAGTGATCATTACCCCGGAATAAGAAAAGTAGCACCGCCCAACTATCACAACCAATTAAGTCAGTTATTTTCGTTATTTAAAGCTACCTTTGCCATCACAAGCGCCAGCCAAGCAGATATCATCATGTCTGCTTTTTCAATCACTACAACGCCAGAAGCGCAATTAAGGCCGATCCAAATGTTGCCCCATTTTGATTCGCCAGTGGACAATCAATTAGCCATGGTGCATTACTTATGTGACCACCAACACGGTGGTACATCATGGTATCGCCATAAATTAAGCGGTTTTGAGCGTATAACAACGACACGACATGCTGCATATAGACAACAAATAAAACAACAAGCCATTGCTGAAAAACTGCATGAAAAGCCAAAGTACATTGAAGGTGATACCGATTTATTTACACAAATTCATACTGTTGAAGCGAAAATGAATCGTGCCGTTATCTACCCAAGCAATGCTTTGCATTCGGGTAATATTCGGCCGGAGTTAGGTTTGATGAGTGATCCCCAGCAAGGTCGTTTAACGATCAGTAGTTTTATCTCAATACGCTGATCAGCTACGTCCGCTACTTTCTAATATTCTATTTAAAAATTGTCGATTTGTAGGTAACGCGCTAAGCATCTTCTCTGTTGAATGAAGAATGTCATTACGTAAGCGCTTTATTAACGCGGCTTCATTTTGATTCGTTTGAGCGAGATATTTTTGCTCGGTATTAAAGCCCATGCCATACAATACATATTGCTTGCTTGCCGACGAAAACAATTCAAAACGTTGGTTGGTTTCATAGACTCCTGGTGCTTGAGTTCGCCATAACATCAATGCTTCTTGTAAACTTTCAGGAATAGAATCGGCTTGTTGATGTTCAAGCCAATAGTTACTGTCTTGTCGATTTGACAAGATGTAATGCAACTTCAAAAAGTCAATAATTTCTTGCCATCGCTCTAATGTTAGCTCATTAAATCGCTTCGCCAAAACCGTCATAGCACTTCGTTCTCGAGGAAGTTGTTGGCTGAGCCATTCGGCTGACTTTTCAATCAAGACCAAAGCCGTTGCCTCTAAAGGTTCAACAAAACCAGCCGAAACACCAATGGCAACACAGTTCTTATGCCAAAAGGTTTCTCGATGTCCAGGGGTAAATTTAATGGTGCGAGTAGTCACATTCTGTGCATCAAGATAAGGATCATTTTTCAAGTAGTTTTGCAGCGCTTCTTCCGCTTTTTCCGAACTGGTAAAGTCACTGGAAAATACATGACCAATGCCCCGTCGATTTTGCAGTGCAATATCCCAAATCCAACCACTATCTTGTGCCGTTGCTACGGTACATGAAGCGATTGGCGTATCATTGTCTGCATATTCAACCTGAGCAGCAAGTGCGGTGTCATTAAACAATATATGCTGTTTTGATTTAAAGGGAATTTGATAATGCTTACCCATTAAAATAGCGGCAAAACCGCTACAATCAATAAATAACTCGCCGGCTATTTGTTCGCCGTTGCTTAATACAATGGCAGAGATATCATCATTTTCTGCCGGAATTACCTGTTCAACATGCCCTTGAATATATTTAACCCCTAGCTTTTCAACACAATGCTGGTGAAGCATTTGAACAAATTTACCTGCATTAAGGTGATAGCCATAATTTAAACTAAATGCGTATTCAGGCATTTGTGGAAGTTTTGGGGTTAAGTATTGTTCACAGATAGTGCCTTGTGCACAAACCCAGCGTTCAAAATCAATGTCTTTCGCTGTCGCAGACCAATGTTCCGCCAAACTGATCGAGCCATAACCTGACGGGGCGGTAAATGGATGATAATAATGTTCATTTTTGCCGTTTGACCAACCAACAAATTTAGAAGCCTGTTTAAAACTCGCATCACAGCAGCTGAGAAACTGCCGTTCTGAGATGCCTATTTGCCGTAATGTGTCACGCATTGTAGGCCAAGTTCCCTCGCCCACCCCCAAATTTTTGACATCTGGAGACTCCACCAAAGTAATTTCAGTTTGTTGTGTTTCGGTACTTTGCGAGCAATGTTTGGCTGCAATAATACCTGCCGTTAACCACCCGGCAGTGCCCCCCCCAACAATGACTACACGTGTTTTCATTTATAAGAACCTACGGAAAATTTAATAATATGCATGGATAACTTACATGCCCTGACTAGGGCAATACCGTTTAATAAAATCTGTATGTTCAGGTAATTGAGCAACAGAATTCGCTATCATTTGCCGCAATGCCGCCATTTGTTCTTTTAGGCCTTCAATAGGTAAAATACGGCCAGCCTGATGATGCTGTTTAGGCATCAAACCTTGTCCCATCATGACTTGCACCCATGAGTCTACTCTAAATAAGCCAACATCGTCTGGCCAAACATAACCATTGTCTCGAAAGATTGCCATACGATGAGCCAGTGATTCAGGTATCTCCATAGTTTTATAATGTTGCCAAAACGGACTGTCATTACGTTCCGTCAAATGGTAATGCAAAATAATAAAATCTCGAATAGTCTCAAGCTCTAACTCGGCTTCATTATTGTATTGCTTAGCAAGCAACTCAGTATTTCCACCAAAAGGAAACAATTTCATTAACCTAAGTATCGCGGTTGTAACAAGATGGATACTTGTCGACTCGAGTGGCTCTAAAAAGCCACTGGAAAGACCGATGGCAACACAGTTCTTATGCCATGACTTCTGACGCCGCCCTGTGGTAAAGCTGAGTTTTCGAGGTTCGGTGAGAGGTTGGCCCGTCAGGTTTTTCATTAAGGTGCTTTTAGCTTCATCATCAGACAAAAATTGACTGCTATAAACAATGCCATTACCAACACGATTTTGTAAGGGGATACGCCATTGCCAACCCGCGGAATGCGCAATTGCTTGAGTATATGGTTTTGGTGCTTCCACAGCTTCTGTTTGAACCGCAATAGCGCTATCAGAGGCCAGCCAATGACTCCAGTCATCAAAACCTATACCTAAGTGTTCACCTATCAACAGTCCACGAAAACCTGTGCAATCAATGAAAAAGTCACCATCAATCTGTTCGCCACTCTTTAATGTCAAAGAGGATATTTGACCATCTTCATGCTTTTTAACATGCTCTATCAGCCCTTCTTTACGTATTACGCCAGCCACTTCGCTTTTTTTACGTAAATAGTCGGCATAGGCGGTGGCATTTAAATGGAAGGCATAATTTACTGGTTTTTTACCTGCCTGAAGGGCAAATTTATTGGCTTGAGCGGCTTTTAGTTCGAGACAATAATCATCTAAACTACCGCCAAACCCTTGTGCTTTAGCTGCCAGCCAAAATTCATGAAATTCAGCCATCCAAGAACGCTGCCCAATTTCTCCAAAAGCATGAAAATAGCTATTTCCTTGGTGTCCCCAATTATCAAATTGAATGCCTAATTTAAACGTCGCTTGGGTAGCTGACATAAACTCTTGTTCATTAATGCCAATTAACTGGTGAAAAGATCGCATAGTAGGAATGGTTGCTTCACCGACACCAACGGTGCCAATTTGATCCGACTCAACAAGGGTAATATCGAGCAAATTACCAAGACGTGTTATCAAACTAAAAGCAGTAAGCCAACCCGATGTTCCACCACCTGCTATCACTACTTTGGTTTTTGAATGCATATTGACTCTCTTTTCTTCAGCGATTTAGGTTGTTTCGTAACATGGCACCCAAGCGTCTCGCTTGGTCTTCGTCCATAGGAGCCAATGCTCCATGGCATTCTGTCGGTAAGTGAGCACGTACCTTTTCAGGATCATCAAAAATGTAATAATCAAATAATGCTCGCCACGCGGATTTTTCTTTCTCTGGGCGATCTCTAAGGCTCTTCATGGCATGCAGTAATACATCCATAGGGCTACCTAAATAAGGCTCTGCCCCCATCCACCAAAAATTGACCATGGCATTGAAACGATCAAAAGCTTCAACTTCGTGCCACCACATGCTTGGATAATATAAGCCGTCGCCAGGTTCAAGATTTGCGATATAAGCATTTTCAAGCGCCGTTTCTAAACGAGGAAAGCGTTCAAAATCGGGATTGTTGAGATCAGCAACCGTAACTACTTGCCCTCCAGGGGTTGGACTCAATGGTCCTGGATATAAATTAGCAACTTGTTCAGGTGGAAAAAGGGTAAAACGTCGTTTGCCAACGACACAACAGGCAATGTTTTTGGGTTGATCAAAATGCGCTGCGGCCACTGACTCAGTACCCAGCCATATTTTGGCAACCGGCTGGTTATTAAAAAATTCGGGATGTTCAAAAGCTAACTGATGACTTTCGCTAAGTTTGGGGAAACCTTCATCTAACCGGAGAGAGTTGATGTATAGATAATCATGACTTTCTTGGTTTAATTGACTACGTATTGTCTCAAATACTTCGCTAATGGATGAGCGGTTACCGCTAAAGTTAAAACCAGTACAAGATTCGTTATAACCAAAACGAGCTTGTATTTCTGGTGGAGCCTGATAAACCAGCAATGGCCGTTTGCTATCATGAAGTTGAAGTTCATCCATAACCAAATCTGGAGATTGCCGCCCTGCTTTCACTAAAGGCCAATCGTTGACAAGACCTTTTAGAATAACCGGTTTTCCTTGGGAAAAAAGCTCATCATAGGGAATCGACTGCGGAGTAACACCCTCAAGTATCCTGACTTCATTTCCTAGCTGTGCCATGTACGCTCCTTCATAAAGTAACGAGCGTTAAAACATTGCAGATTTTGCATTTTTAAGTTCCATCAACTGTTGAAAATTCCCCATTGAAGATAAGATAAAATACAATAAACTCAGCACACCATATTGGTTTAACGTGGCTAATTGCTCTGGCGCAAGCTGTGATAATTTTTCTTGATTAACAGTGTAATAATCACTGAAGTTTACTTCTTCGACATTGCTGAGCTTAATTTGAATAGACACAGGCTCTAATAAATCCATGTTCTCAACTAAAGTGAATAGCGTTTTATCAAAGTTGATGCCGCTATCGATAGTCTGTAGCGCTTTTTTGACGTAATTTAAGTAGGGTGCTTCGCCACCAAACTGAAGAAAAACATCCTCTCCTTGTTTCACATTAACTCTGGAGTCTTCCATATCAATACAGATAACAGGGTCGGCTTGCTTGTCATTGGCGTTATCAGTGTTTTTATAGCCTAGACTAAAAGGACCTCTAGCAAGTAGAGCAGGCACAAACCTTGTTGTCCATCCTTGCTCGCCAATAAACAAATTCTCATCTTTTTCCAAACCCAAAATAGCATGTAGTTGCGTTTGGCCAGTATCAGGTTGTTTAAAAAACACCAAAGGAAATTCTTTGTGTAGCTCGCTTATTTCAGTCGCGTAGACTAAAGCACGATTCACATTTTGATTTGTTTGAAGCTGGGTATTAACTTTTAGATCTTTGTGATCAACATTATTTAAGACTGTTGCATTACTCATTAGCATACTTCGCATTATTGGTTTTATTAAGTTACGTATTTATCCAAAAAGCTATTATTTGCATAAACACGATACGAATATGTATGAAACATTATCACCATGTTTCATACATAGATAGTGAAATACCAAATTGCTTAACTTCATAAAATTTTCCTCGGCGAAAAATACTCAACCGAGGAAAATTAAACGTTGTTTAGAACTTGTAATTAGCACTTAAGACCATACGTTTATCAGCTTCTTGAGCAAAGAAAACATTATTCTTACTACGGCCAAACTTACGTAGACCTTCATCAGTTAAGTTAATAACATCTAGACTAAGAGATAAATCTTCAAATACCTGATAACTAACATTGATATCGATTTGTTCAGTTTCAGCAATATATACTGGGTTACGCGGACCTTTACCACGGTTAGTTGAACTTAAAAATTCATCTCGCCAGTTATACGCGATACGTGCAGAAAATCCTTCATTCTCATAAATTAATACTGCGTTAGCCGAATCGCTTAAGCCTTCCAATGCAAATTGGTCAACAGTGATCGCACCACCATTATCAAAACCAATATCACCATCAACAGTTGTGTAGTTTAATTGGTAACCAAAGCCTGTATCACCAAAGAAATGTTGCCATGCAAACTCAAAACCATCAATCACAGCACTTTTATCGTTAATAGGAGCTGTTACCTGAAATTGCAATTCCGGGTCGCCTGCCATAGCAAACACATCATACGTAGCAAACACTTCACCTTCAAAGTTTGGATTTACAGCAGGGTCTTGGAAATCTGCTGCGCCATTAGGAAAGTCTTGTGGGTTCTGCAAAACTGCTGACATGGTAAATAAATTAACTTCGTTAACTTCATAACCGCCCGCATTCAATGC